>OODL01000294.1_pt1 | contig 62590 bp, 102 predicted proteins | sample 1671181 | NCBI WGS metagenome assembly OODL01 (sample SAMN06348130, study PRJEB24527) | human gut metagenome | biome: human gut; feature: ankylosing spondylitis patient; material: feces | host: Homo sapiens | place: China | collected 2015-10 | reverse complement strand
ATACTGCCTTATTTATAATATATATTTTTAATATTACAAGAGAGAATATAATCTTTCTCTAACTCTAGTGTCTTACTCTACGTTGCAAAAATGTTGCAATTTGTTGCAAGAGTGTTGCATTGCAACAAAAGTGATACTATTCTATCATTTTGTCTTGTCCGTAATAAAATTATCATTCTTGAAATTTTGTAAAATTCTTACAAAGAATTTCTAGGTTTTTCACAAAAAGCCGTCAAAATTTTTTAACCAACGCCACCAGATATTCCTTTTTCAAAAAAAACCTGTTTATTTTATCCGGTGCATCGTGATTTTCTTTTATGAAATTTTCAGCGGCTTTTCTTACCGCTGCCGCATCCGCCTTATTAATATAAAGTCCTAAATTATGATTTTTACCAGAAAATTTAATCTGTGCACACCATTTGTCATTCTTTTTATAATAATAAACGCCCTTTATACCGGATGAATTATTTTTATTATCTGGTGCGTTGTATGAATTTAAACAACTACCGTTTTCGTGTAGAAGTTTTCTACGGGCGGCGCTGATCGACTCCGTGGCACATTCGCGCTGGAGACAACCGCATGACTGCACATAGCCGCCAGTTAAACGTGACGTGATATAAAAACATTCATTGCCACATGAACAGGCGCACCGCCATAGTGTCCGCCCGTTCTTATCCTTACCGGCTTTTTCAACGACCTTAAGACGCCCGGTTTCAAACCCTTTCAAATCAACCTTTTTCATTTTTTTATCTCTCATTTTCAAGACGTGCCGCAATGTATTCCAGCACCTCTTCTTTTATCTCTTTCCATGTCTTACCTTCAACATAAATATACTTATCGCAGCTCTCCCCGGAACCCGTCGGGGAATGATCTGAAATTCTCAGATCAAAGCTGTCAACATAATCGCCGTTCTCGTCCTGAATTTCGACATTGATATAATTACTCATGCCGTAACATCTTGATGCTTCATGATAACATGAGACGTTTTTAAACTTTCTTTCAATCTGTCCCGGCAATGCCTCACATCTTTTTTCAAGGTATGATCTGCATGTTTGGTATCTGTTTTTTAAAATATCAGCGTCAAATTTCATTTTCATTTCCTCCGTTTTGGTGTTTTCCTTTGAACTGATATTATAATACACCATTAATATAATTTTGTCAACACTAATTTTAGTGCTAAAAGAATTTTATTTTTTCTTCATCAGTCGGGATAATTTCCAGCACGTCTGACGGTTGACATCGTAAAATTATACATATTGTATTAAGTGTGTCCGTCGTGATTCCTTTTCCATTCCGTAAATTCTGCATAGTTGCTTGGCTTAAGATCTTTTCTTTTCTAAGCCGCGCGCCATTATATCCGTGCGCTGAAAGTTCTTTTAAAACATCAATTTTATAAGAGAACATTTTTAAAAACCTCCTGTTTATATTATGCCTTCATTATATATAAACGTGTTTTAAAAATCAATATAAAATTTTTCAAAATAACACTGAAATTAGTGTTGACATACACTGAAATTAGTGCTATTATAATCTCAACAGGAAAACAAAAAAACACAAAAACAGGAGGGAACGATCATGAAAGTTAAAATTAAAATTGAGGGAAAGATAAATGATACTTACACTTTTCAGCAACCAGAAGAGGGAAATATCCTTGACGAGCTGGATGCGATCATCGAAGAAATGAAAGCCGGAAGAATTGAGAAAGTAGAAATTGAGAGGGAGGCGTAAACATGAGAGGAACAGGATTATTTATTAATTGGGAATCCGGAAATAAAAACAGTAATGCGATTCAGGAATTTAAAAAAAACGGCATCAACTGGGAATATAACCACTTTGGAACACTTACAGCCGACTTTTACGGCATCGGGATTTTTGAAAAGGTCGATTTTGAACATATCCAAGGCGATGTGTTTGAAATCTGCATAGCATAGTCGAAACCGCCCGCGCGGCGGTCTGGTGTAGGGTTGCAACCTTGCCACTGATGAGACAAGCACACACAATGAAAGGATGGTTGATCTTATGGCAAAATTAGAAGAAGCCCAAAAAGCATTTTTGAAAGTTAGGGATTATTTTTTAGAAACTCAGGAAGATTTCGCGCTGGCGAAGGCGTATAGCAAGCCCTGGAAGTGGTACAGAGAACACACAATAGACGAAGCGATCGAGATTTTAAGAGCGGAAGTAATCGCATAAGCAAGCGGCGGCGTTTTCCGGGGTTCGATTCCCCGGCTTGCCTTTACCCGGAAGGGAATTTTATTTTTTAGGAGGATTCAAAATGACTTATCCGAACGGAGCACAGACAGTTTTTCAAATCACATGCATGGGAAGTGTTTATAGCGTTGAAGATAAATTTTTCAGAAATGACGGCAAAGGGACAGACTTTGAAACGTTTGACGATGCTTGGGAAGTTTTCAAAACGCTTCCCGAATGGGAACAGAATGCTGCGGAAATAGAGGAATTTTAAGCCGGAATCATCCCGGCTTTTTCCAGTGTCCGGATATATTGCAGCTTGACAAGCCGTGCATCCGATAATATAATGCGCTTAAGAGAACGCGCATAAGCCATTTTAAGGCTTGTACAAGGCTATGCAGTGCTTTTATATATTTACAGCACGAAACGTCTGTAAATCGTTTTTGCGACGTTGCAAGCCTGTAAACACTGTGTTCATCTTGCCGCGTTGGCATCCGGCAGCATGTCAGACAATGCCGGCCTGCTGATCACAGCGATGTGCACTATCCCGGCAGCCCGCCGGGGTGTGAAAATTCTGATTTTCGATCTCAAAATCGAGTCATTTTCCAAGAAGAAAAAATTCAAAAGTTGAAAAATGAGATTCAAACTGTAAAAAGACAATATGCACAGTAAATTATTATGCGTCATTTCACAGCTTGTGAAATATGACTAATTCGTTCTCTTCTCTTTCTCTGGCTCTCGGTCTGTTTCTGTTTTTTCTGCGATTTCGTTGTTCTTGTTCCCATAAAATTCCTCATTCACTTTCTGGTTTCGCGATTTGTAATTTACAATCTTTACATCGGTGCTTAATTCATCCGGTATCTTCCCGACGATCAACACTATATGCGGTTGCAGCCTGTCTGTCATTACTTTGAATCCCTCGCAAAACTCAATCCGAGCTGCCTTTGCCCGCACTCTTCCATTTGTGCATACAGCAATCACACCACCCTTACTGTACCCGGCAAAACAAAGATCATAATTATCTTTGTCCGGGATGCCTACGGACGGTATAACACTGATTCCGTTCAGCAGCATGTAATGTGCAAGTGCATGGTTCCGGTACACGTTATACAGGTTCAATGCAAACGGCATACCACAATCGCCAGTAGCAATACTGAAATCCGGCATACAGACCGAGTGGAAACACTTCAAGTGCTCTAGGTATTTATCCGGGTTATTCCACAGTCTTTGAAACTTTGAATCGTCAATATAGAAATTCACATTCAATTTTCTATGCCCTTTTATCTTTTGTGAAAAGCTCTCTCCAAAATCTATGGAGTCCTCCGGCAGATAATCCAAACTACATGCCGGGACAATCGGGATCTGATATTTTTCATCAAGCTCCGCTCCATAGATCATATATTCTTTCATAACATCAAAAGATGTATGACATCCATTGTACAATACTATCACCCCAAAAACATTTTACCATTTTTCTTCTTGACAAACAACTTCTTTTGTGAAAAGCAAAGAACGTGCGGCGTAATCACTTCTGCTTAGTTCATTTATCAGCTTTTCCCTTGTCATTTCCGGGTTTGTTCTGTGAATATACCGCAGCAATTCATCTATTTTGTCCACTATGCTGCCCTCCAATCAATGTTTGACATCAGATCATCCAAAAGATAGATCAAATCAGTACCGTACAGGCTGATCCAGTCCGCAAGATACTCTTCCTGCTCAATCGGCATATGAATGTTATAGGAAAAGCAAAAACAATGACAAAGTTCATGAGCCAGTATTTTGCGCAAATAGCCATTTTCTGGTTTATCCGAAACATATATTATCCTATCATTCCAATCAGTCACAGCAAGGCTAATAGAGCCATCAGAGCGCATTAATTTATGACTTGCGCCGTGAACAAATTCTATTTTCCATTCAATACCATTTATAAAAAACATTTTCCCTCCAAACAAACAGGGGCATTTCTGCCCCTGCCATTACATTTTGGAAACAAGCGTTGACAGCTTGCTTTTTGTCATTGTGCGCTCTTCCGGCGTCATGTCGGAGATAAGTTCCGCCATATCCTCCGAAAGCTCTTTCATGTATTTTTCAAGGTCATGCATCTTTGCGTCCTTGTCCTCCGGCGTATTGCCCTTGTGAAGCTCTTTGCTTTCCATGTAGCTTCTACGGCTCATGCCGCTTTTGCCCTCTCTGCGATCACGCATTCCACCTTCTGATGACATTTTAGGCTCGGTGTAATACATTCTGCCGGAAGAAAGATCCATATCACGGTCGTGTTCCATTTCCCGGTACATTTCCGGTGTCATGTGCCAGTAAGGCGGCTCGTCATATCCTCTCCGCGTTCCTCTTCCCTTTGGAGCAAATCTGCCGTCTGCATACCGGTAACGGTCATAATACCGTCTGCCGTCACCGAATCGATCAAACATTTCCATTGTTTCATCTGCACTGGATTCTTCCATTGCTTTCATCAATGTACGATAATACATTGCTTCTGCAAGGTCTTTCATCATATCTGTAACCTGTCCCATTTCGCATGGGTCTATATTTTCAATTCCTTTGTCAATTTCGCATTTAGCACATTCAGACAGTTTTTCAATCATGTCGTGCATTCTCATAATATCCATAAAACCGCCCTCCTTACGCTTCCCGGACTGCAATTAAATTGCTGTTCTGAACTTCGATTGCCTGCGCAGACGTATTCTGTACCGCTACCGTAACACAGCAACCGCGAGGGACGTCTACATATGCCTGCGCCGAAACGTTAAAAAAGTTTTCAACTGCCGCCGGTGTAACAATCATTCGAGTTGACTGCAACGGTTCTCCGTCAATTGCAATAGCCAGTGAAATAGCTTCAACTGTGCCACCGGTAGGAATTTGAATGTTTCCAGAATAAGATACCAAAAATCTTGCCCGGCACTGATTTGTAAGTCCTCTCAATTTAACAATGCCGCTTCCCTGTCTATGAACAATACATTTTGTTGCGCTTGCCGGAGTTTCTGTAAATGCCACATCTTCTCCCTGCGCAACAGTTTGAATTGCAATTCCTGTAAATTCTGCCATAATTATTTACCTCTCTTTCAAAAAATAAGGGCAAACATTATAGTCTGCCCTTTGTGTTTATAAGCAATACTGCACAGCAGACATAATCAAGTTAAACTCAATTAAGATACTCAATTATTCAATTTTGTGTAGCAGCTACTTTTAGCAGCTACATCCTGTGTTACATCCACAACCATACGCATAAGCGTTAGGATTTGGCACAACATATGCCGGGATTGCAGCCGGATTTACAGCGTTGATGATCTGCTGGGTCTGCGCTGACATTGCTGTTGTAAGCAATGCAGACTGGCGATCCTGTGAAGCAGCTATTCTTAAGTCATTATTTTCTGCCTGTAAGGAAGAAATCTTTTCCTGACACAGGTAATCAAGGATTGCCCTTGTTCCTGCCTGCTGGCTGTCAATAATGTCTCTTGTGTTGCTGTTCATGGTGTTCTGCAGTGCACAGGTGTTCTGCGCCATATTGTAGTTCACACCCTGAATAGCTTCCCTGGTCTCGCAGCAGCAATTAGCCAACTGGGACTGCAAAGCATTCTGCGCCTGCATAAGTGTCACATTTGTGGTATTAAATCCCTGCTGTGTCTGGTAGCCAAGGTTGCAGATTGCATTATCTACGCCGTGGAAACCGTTCATGATAGCCGTGTTCTGTGCGTAAAATCCATCACAGAGACCATTTGTGATACCATCTAACTTTCCGATGATAGCCTGCGTGTCAAACCCACGCTGAATTGCAGAGTCGGTGTATGCAGATGCTGTCGCTCCCATACCTCCGTTTCCTCCCCAGCCATTGCCGCCAAAGCCGCCCCAGCCAAAGATCATTGCGAAGATAATGATAGCCCACCAGCCATCGCCGCCCCACATACCATCATTGTTTCTTCCGTTTCCTGTCACTGCTGCAATATCAGCAAGACTAGGCATTGCATTTCCATTAAACATTTTGTTTACCTCCATCTGATCTATTTACAAATGGGATAACCGGTTATTTTGCGCGCACCCCAAAATGTACTAATGATTAAACATGCTCATAACTTTCTGTTTTGCTTCATCTACCGTAATTCCTCTTTCTTTACAGAGATTCTCTGCCATTGTCTTAAGTCCACCTGTATCTCCGCTTTGATACATTTGCATGGCATTTTTTGCCATAGGATTGTTTTGAATCTGCGGAGAATTCATCATTTGATTTAACAATAATTGTGCCGGATTCATTCTGGATCACTCTCCTTTTTTACCTGTGAAGTTTTTCTTTGACTGCTTGGAATTTTATCTAATCGGTTTTCTATCTGTTCAATCTTCCCAAAAAGTTCATCAAACTTCTGCATAAATGCACCTGTGCACTCGTCTGATAGGTCAAATTTCAATTTTTCAGTATCATGCGATAAATTGCTAACAGTATCATGCGAAACTGGCTTAAAAACGATTGTGCGAATTGTGCCATCTGCGTTCCAACTTTTAGCGTATATTTCTGTCATATCCTGTTTTGGGAAAAATGCAACGCTGCCATCCATTGGCACATCATTGGCAGTGATGTTTTCTACCGCCGGAACTACTTTTCCATTTATGCCAAAAGTTTGAACCGGGATCTGCTGCTGAATTTGCTGCGGTGCCTGCATATAATTTTGTGTATTATCAATGCGTGGCTGATTCATATACGGATTGTATGCGTACTGCTGCCCGTATTGCTGCATCTGCTGATTATAAATCGGATTCTGGTATGCTCCGCTCATATTCATCCTGTTTGACCTCCTCTAAAACATCTTCTATTGCGTGTATGATAGACGACTGCGTTGACAAGTCCAAGGACTGTAACTCTTTTCTGGCAAAAATTTTTTCAAGAACTTCATCTGAAAACACCACCATCCCTCCCTTTGATTATATTTTTGCATAAAAAAAGGCGGCAAAACCGTCACGATTCCGACAGTTTGCCGTCAAAAAATACAAATCGAGTAGGAGGGAAATCTGAGTGATTTCCCGACCTCTCACACCACCGTGCGTACCGTTCGGTACACGGCGGTTCAGTCAACTTAACAAGTAACACACCTTTCGGTGTAGTAATCTAACATTGAGATTAATCCAAAACGGGTTAGTCTTTCTTTTGTAACGGCTACATTCATGGCACCGCCTTGACAGCAGTGTGCGATTCTCGCACCATTATAAGCCGTTGAGTACGCTAGTTTCTTATATACCCCTAGCTTTATTAAGTTCTTCGCGCGATTCTGTGGAGTTTTCCAATGTTTCCATATACACATGCGCAATCGAAATCTTATGCTTTGGTCGAGCGTGGCACATAACACCTTCATACTACCTATTTTAAAGTAGTTAATCCACCCTCTGATAAGCTGATTAAGTTTCTCAACCTTATAGCTGTTACTAACGCCCCAGCTACGACAAGTGAGTTCTTTCATTCGCCTCTTGAACTTTGCTACTGATTTTGCATGTGGTTTTGCCTTAAATTGGTGTGCTCTTGAATCAAAGTAGAATCCGAAACCCAGATATTTCAATCCTCTTGGTCTATCTACTTTGCTCTTGGTCATGTTAACTTTGAGTCCTAGTTTCTCTTCAATAAAACGAGATATGTTTCTCATTACACGATTGGCAGACATTTCGCTTCCGACCATAATAATACAGTCATCCGCGTATCGTACAAAGTTAAGCCCTCTCTTTTCCATTTCCTTATCAAGTTCATTCAGCATGATATTTGCCAGTAATGGTGAAAGATTTCCTCCTTGTGGTGTTCCCACAATAGAATCCTCATACTCATCATCAATCATGATTCCACTGACAAGATATTTCCTAATGATAGAGATAACATCTCCATCTTTTATAGTTCTGCCTATGATGGTCATAAGCTTGTCATGGTTTACTGTGTCAAAGAACTTTTCCAAGTCAATGTCTACAATCCAGTCGTTGCCCTCGTTCATCATATCAAGTGCTGTCAGGATTGCCTGTTGTGCACATCTGTTCGGTCTGAATCCATAACTATGATCATGGAACTGCTCCTCATAGATTGGTGTTAAGACCTGTGCAATAGCTTGTTGTATAAATCTGTCTGTTACTGTTGGCACTCCCAGGTTTCTGAAACCGCCATCGGGTTTTGGTATCTCCACTCTCCGTACTGGCTGAGGTTTATACTTTCTTGTCCTCAGCTGCTCCTTAATGATTTCGCCGTTCTTTGCAAGATGTTCCTTAAGTTCTGTGCACTTCATTCCGTCCACTCCCTCTGCACCTTTGTTTCGTACGACCTGCAGATATGCTCTGTTGAGGTTATCGCTAGATAATATCTGCTCCATTAGACTACTTGTGTCCATGCGTTCTTTCCTTTCCGTCTCGCTTGATTTGACCATCTTTTACCCGATTGGTTACGGCAGATGTTATCTCTTCTGCAATACGAGACATACTCAAACTTATTGATTGTTCGCCCCTTTGCTCCATCTCTATTACAGAGACTTCTTCACTACTATGGGCTCGGCTGACTTCTCACAGTTCGTTGTTACTAGGCTAATGAAACCCCTGTGAGACCTCCACGCTTAAGGTGCACGCTCTTTCCTCTCATCTATCCGCCACATTTACTCGTACTTCCAGCAACTTTAGGACTTCATCTCTTTTGGCAGACTTATCCGTATTTCCGAGCCTTATATGTGATTTCTGTCCGTCGGACCAAGAGTTTGCTTACAGCTTCCTTCAGATTCCACCTCACGATGGACACCCTTGCTGTTCTGCTATACACTTCCTCGTTGCCTAGGCGTGTTCGGGACTTTCACCCATTAGAGCGCGCCCATGGCGCGCAAACCAAAAAAGAACGCATTAAGCGTCCATACATCCGTTCGTGTTACCTTTAGTGTTACCTTTGATTTTGACCTTTAGAAAAGACACCATTCAAAAACTCCTTTCTTTCAGTAAAATCAAGGCTTCACAAGGTTTTCTTAAACAAAAATAAAGTAGCGGAAGGGAGATTCGAACTCGGTATCAATTCTCTCAAACCCGCATAAATACTGAATTTCTTTATCTCCAAAGGTGTTACCTCGTGTTACCTTTTACATTGATAATGCTTTTGCAATATATTCCTGCATTTCACTCTCTGTCTTGTTATTAAAATAGTAATGATCGAGAGTTGTTCTGATATCTGTATGCCCCATTTGTGTTTTTATTACCGATTCTGGAACATTTCCATCTATCAACTTTGTTGCATATGTCTTTCTTGCCTTGTGAATTGAACGTTCACCAATTCCTATTCTATCACATATCACATATAGCCGCCTTGTAAATGCCTGACCTTTTATTCGTTTACCGTTTTTCATAAAAATATATTGCCCAAATGGATTGAGCATTTTTATTTTTCTCATAAGTTCTTTGGTATCTGCGGTAATTATAACATCTCTAAACCCGGCATCACTTTTAGGAAAATTTTGAACATCAAATACATATTTGCCATTATCATCTCTATATCTTATTTCTGTCTTTGATATATGTATCTTATTTTCTCCGACATCAGACCATGAGAGGGTAGATATTTCCCCAACTCTCAATCCTGTTTTAAATGCCAAAATAATGCCAAGTTCTATCAATGTAGGCTCATCTTCCATTACAAATCGTTCAATTAAAAGTTCCTCATCCTTAGAAAATACCAATTCGCAGTCTGACTTATGGTTCTTTTTAAATGACTTTTCCGAAATTTCCAAATCACCCATAAAACTGGTTATGCTCAGGCTGGTATAATGTTTTTTCTTTGCATATTTGAAAATTCCGTTAATCAATATCCGCATATCAGAATAAGCTTTTTGCGTAAGTTCCAGTTTTGAAATAGCTGTTTTTATGAATGATTCCAATATTTCTTCATCAATGTACCGGATTTTTCTATTTGCAATCGGCAAATACTTATTTTCAAAAAATCTTTTAAAATTTGTCTCGTACTTGTCCTTTGTCTGTCTTGTTATTTCACCATATTCAAGTTTTTCAGAAATCCAATTAGAATATACCTGAATAACTGTAGGTTCATCCTCCTTGGCTTTATAGAACTTTACTATTTCATCTTCAATTGCTTTTTCAGATGTTCTCTTTACAAGTCTCTTTCCTCTCTTATTATCTTCATCTGGCAAATATGTGTAAAACTTTCCATCTTTTCCTTGCCAAATGCTGTAAGTGTGTTTTTCAATAAATTTTTTCCTTTCGTTCATTTCAATTTTTTTCTGAATGGTGTCTATGTTGATAATACCATTTTCGATGGCAATATTCAACAACTCACTATTTGAAAGATTTCCCGTTTAACTCACCTTCTAACTTTTTTACTTTCTGTTTAATATCAAAAATTCTTCTTTCCACTGTTCTTGTTGATACGCATAGTCTCATGGCTATTTCTTTTGAAATAAGTCCACGGGCAAGAAGATAAAATATTTCTTCTTCCTGCTCCGTGAAATTGGCGTTTTCAATAATTGTTTCAAGCTCTGGCTTAGTCAGTTTTGAAAACTTCATAAGCCACTATCCTCCAATATTTTATTCTTTTCCCCGCCAGATTTTCGGTGTACCATCAGCGTTGAGCATGACGACATATTCTCCTTAATCTGAACAATCCCTGATATCATCTACGTCTCATGCCAAAAAGCTGTCAAATACTTCTGCTACTCTCTCTATAAGGTCTCCATCATGTCCATTCTCTCTCATCTGCTCCGAGAAATCTTTCTGTGAGCACTCAAGTAAACCATTTTCCAACCTTGTCCATTCTTTTCTGTAAGTTATTCCATTCAATTCCAATGTTTCATTAATTCCGTTTTCTGTCAGTTCTACCGTATATTTCATGTAATTCTTCCTCTCTTTCTGCATTATATTTCTTCCATGCAACAATTTTGCTTCTATAAAAATACTCTGGATCTTCACTAAAGCACTTACCTCTTCTAACAGAATGTCCTTTGCGCATAAGAGTGCCAACAAATTCACGCTGTGGCAAAAGTAAATTGTCGTTTGCTGACAATAAGAAAACCTTTGTATCTAACGGACAACTGTCCATGTCATAATTCCAATCCATCTGTGCCCCTCTCTTTCCGTATCATCTCCCACCCGCCGCACATACTACTGCGGAAGGTGGTATGATGATCGCTTGGTTTTGTTATCTGGTTCTAAAATAAACTCATCTGGTTCTCGTCGTACTGGTAAACACGTCCGGTTGTGATTCTTCCCAACTGGCATAATCTCTCCACCCGTGGTTTCTGCTTAAGATTTGCCATATAATTATTATCCACTTCCGGCGGTAGGGATAAATAACATTCCTCCGGTAATGGCAACTGATTTTCTGTGCAGGTCTCGCGGATCTTTGACTGATAATAAATGATGTGATTTCTAGTCAGATTCATGTTGCAGCCATCCGACCAGAACGGATCATTACACCCGTTCTGATTGATAACTTTCCAGTGTTCTATTTCTCTGCGGATGCACTGGCGGTACTCTTTCACTTTATCTTCTGCTGTCTGTATCATGGCAGCACCTCCGAAAAATTAAGTTTCATCTGTGGATCCGGCTCATAGTTCATCCACACCGTTTCCATCCGTGGCTTTCCGTGCTCCGCACAGCTTGAAAACTGTTTTTTCTCCCATCCGTTCAGATAGTCGTTATACATTTCTGACTCATAACCAGAAATCATAATCTTTGCTTTGCTCTGCAATAATGTTTTTAATAAATCCTCATGATCGGCATCTGACATCTCATGTTTATACTGCTTTCCCGCTCTGGTACCGAGCAGATACGGTGGATCAATATACATAAAAACATTGCTGTAGTTAAATCTCTCAATCACTTCCAACGCTGGGCGATTTTCAATCTGCACCATCCTCAAACGTTCTGCTATATCAATGATCCATTCCGGCAGCCGGTACCAGTTCCATAATGCATAAGCTCTTTCTCTGCCCTGTACATCATTTTTCCATCCTACCTTATATCCATTCGTTCGGAATCCATGCCCCTGCCAGCACTGGATTAAAAATCGTAATGCTTTATGATACGGTTCATCCGGCATCATCATCAACTCCCATGCATCCAGCTTATATGTATCCTCATATTTTTCACGACTGAACGGTGTAGTCATTACCATTCTGGCCAGACGATCCGCATCTTCCTGTATGCACCGGAAGAGATTCACAACATCTTGATCCAGATCATTGATCGTTTCGATATCAGATACCGGCTTATTAAATAACACGGCCCCGCTGCCGAAGAACGGCTCTACATAGCTGTGATGTTCCGGTATCAGTTCAACCAATCGGGGAGCAATATTCCACTTACTTCCCGGATATTTCAATACTGTTCTCATTTTCTTTAAAAGGAACCCGGCGCGCCTTTTATCCGGATAGGTTCCGGCTCCTTTCTAAATGTTTCTTGTAATTTCAAAAATAATGCGTTATCATAAAACCCTAAATTATTTAGCAATATAGCTCAGTGGATAGAGCGCGCCTCTTAGAAGGGCATGGTCGCGGGTTCGAGTCCCGCTATTGATTACAACGCACCTAAGCAATTAGGTGCTTTTTATATATTTACACCATCCGATCTAATGGAAGCGAAATCTGCCCTTTGCAATTTCCGCCGACCGTGGACGGGTCCCATCCAACTCCAATGTAGTCTAAGACTTTCGCCCATCCATAGTCATTCCCGTCTTTATCCTTGCACATGTGGAACATCAAATAATCCCACTCCTTCGGATTGCTCTCGTAAAGCAGATCGAATCTGTGTGGCCGTTTTTCCATATGGATTCCAAACCCACACATGCTGCAGCCGGTACGCTGTGCCTTTGTCGTATAAAGCGTTCCATCCGGTTGTTTCTCGATGGTTCCGTAAATCTCTGGTATGATGCTTTCGGGCATTTCAAAACTTTTTGATAACCTCCCCTCTTTCAAGAGTTTTGCACGATACTTTTCTTTCAAACCAAGTTTCCACATTATATCCATCTCCACGGCAAGTGTTAAAATATCCTGTCGGTGGAATATCGCAAATGGTGCTGATCTGATCGTGGATGCTCCAAAATAGTTGCACCCATTCATCCGCAGGCTCCTGGCACGTCTGCCACCTTCGGATGCCATTAAACCTAAATACGGTACACTTTTATGTGCCTTGCCCCAATCGTCGCAGTTCTTTTCTTTGAGGTAGTAACAGCATTTCGCTGATACCAAGAAATCCGGCTTCTGGAAGTCGCATCCTTCTGTTTCGTTTTCATATCCACCGAACAACTTTAACCACCGCTGATTGAGCTGCATTTTTGAATCCTTCTGCCAACCACCATATTCCCCAGTCTCTCCCGTTATGATCGCGTGTCTGACGGTCTTATTCTTTTCTGTTGGATTCTGCAGCAACTCAATTTTCCCTGCGATCTCCTTAGATATGACTGGAAACCCGAATTCCTGTATAACTTTTGGCTTCGTCCAATAAGTACCATCATCCCTTTTTAATGGCGGTACATTAATAATTCCAAGAGCCTTATGTACTTTCTGAATTGATTTATCTTCTAGTGACGAAGCGCTAACGCCCGGTGCATTGATATTGCACACCTCATGCAGGAACAGGTATAAAACAATGCTGTCCAGTCCGCCAACTGATACATGGTAATTCAGTCCTCTACCATCACACTCATTGGCAAACTCTTCCGCCCTGATCTGTGCATATTTTCTTTTAAATTCATATGTCTGCTTCTCTTTCTGCATAAAAGATGCTATCTTTTTATATGCTCCGATCCGCTCCATTCTTTCCTGTACTGATTCCATTTTTGTTATGGAGTAAAGACGTCTTTATCGCCGGCCGGCAAACCTCTTACTCCTTTCGATTTACTTCAAAATTTCATCTAAGCAGGCATTCCAGCCTTCATCTTTCGTTTTCAGATTAACTGTTCCCCAGTCATCGTTTTCGTAGATAATCGTATCTTTCTTCTCCGGCAACTCCCGGAGCGGACACCAATCCGGTCTCCATGATTTTTCATGTTTCGGATTGTATTCTTCTAATCCGTCTTATTACTTCGATAAAACTTGTCAGTCGCATCAAACATTGCATTTCTAGCATCTTCAAAACCTTTTACATATGCTCTCATTTCTGTGAGGTTCATAGCTTCATCCGGTTGTATCATTGTTTCGTCAAAACTATTTAAAATTGCTTCTTTATCTTCTCTTGTCACTTCACTCCACCGCCTTTCACAATCTCGATTGCCTTATCGATAAAATAATTTGGGTCATAATCCTGCAATGGATCTTCACATTCTTTTCTAAGTTCTTCTAACTGCTCCACAACCTTGTCCGGGTCATAGGCTGTCGGATAATCACGCAAAGCGTAAATTACGTCTTGCATATCCTCCGCATCACTACACATAACCGATCTTTCAAACGCATCTGCATCAATTAATCTTCCCATCGTTTGCCCTCCTGTTCCACGTCTCTGCCGCACGTTCCTTTGTGCTTCTCTCTGCGCTTTCCGCCCCACAGTGATAACACCTAACAACATAACCACTATTAAATCCTGTCATTATTGGTGGAAGAATGCCATTCGCTTTAAGCCAATCCATATAGCTTTGGTCATATGGATGCTGATAGCACATTACCGCTGGTTCCATTTCACCGCCACAGAACGGGCATGGCTTAAGTTCTTTACTCATTCTTCGTTTTCCTTCCATTTCTCACATGTATCATCCAGTCCACTGAAATCTGCACAGTGTTCACTGTCTCCATTGCAACAAACGCCCTCATATTCAGCGTAGTATTTACATGTACTGCAATATTTTTTTGTTATTGATTCACTCTCCGTCATGACTCTATCTTTCATTTCTGCCAATTCCTCCTGACTGAATTTTGTGTAACTGATTCCACAATTTGTAAATCCTCCCGCTCTATACGCTATGGTTCTCGGCATCCTACACCTCCAACAGTTCCGGGTTATCAATCATGTTTCCGATCACTTCAAAATTCTCTGAATCAAAATCATCCAGTGCATCGTAGTCATCACAGCCCGGCTCATTCGCACACCATCCGTTTTCATGCCACACGACACGCTTTCTCGTCTCATCTTCTGGAAACTCAACGTCGATATGCCCTGAAAGAATATCATTCTCAAAAATCAGCTTACCGTTCTTATCAGGCATTGCGGTGCACTGGCAGACGGTTTCTGGGTCTACTTCGGCCATGTTCGGGATATCATTGATCATTCCCCATAGGATATATCTTCTCTCCCAGATACCATATAAATATCCTTGTATCCATTCGCCATTATCAATCCGCTTTCCACGGGATAAAAATCTATTCTCCATCACTCTTTCACTCCCTTCGGTGTTATCTTGATCCTCTTCACACAATCCGGGCAGAAATCAAACCCGTTCACTCTTGTGGTGCATTCCGTGCAGATTTTCTTATCACAGGTCATGGTATAACTTTTAAATCCGCTTCCCCGTGCATGTGTAATAACTGTATTTACAGGCATGTCGCACAGCAAAGTTGATTCCTTTTTTTTACAGAACGGGCACAGATCATCTTTCGGTATATGTTTAACTACGTCTCCCATCACGTTCCACCTTTTTTCCTTTGCAAAATCCTCTATGTTCATGCACGGAGAAAGAAATACTTCCGGTCTGCTTCATGTAAGTCAATTTTTCTCCGGTCAACTCACATTTATGTTTACGTTCGTTTAAATACTGACATCTTCCATCACAGTACATCACTTTCCCCCTCCATTTCTTTCAGCTTGGCTTCGGCTTCCTCTCTGGTAAGGAATATCCTTTCGCCAATGTCGCACGGTAAATAGCAACTCTCACCCATATCAGTGTCATTTATAGCATCAATTCTCATAACAGTTCTGTCTTTATGAATCTGCTTGATATATAACTGGATAACGCGCATCATAATAACTGGCTCTTTCGCTCCTTTATTTACCCTATACAAAGTATCTCCAACCTTGCACGGCAACCGCAGAAGTAATCCCTGCTCTTCGGCTTGCTCTCTATTTGCAAGTCTTTCCGCAATCTCTTCCAGGGCTTTGTATCTTCCATCTTTCGCAAGCTGGGTAATGGTAATTCCCTCATCATCCGGTAAATCTGCTGGATGAAATAAAACTTCTCCATTCTCTGCCACATATGTTAATCTCTCCATGCTATTCCTCGCTTTCCCTGTACGGCTCTGGCAGCGGCATCCAAGCCACTATCCTGTAACCATGTATTCTTACTAAATCACACCACCATTTTCCATCGGTTGTGTGCGCACTAGTTGTAACCGTTCGCCCGGCATCATCGGCCACTGTTACAATTACCTCGTCTGATTTTCTTTCAAACATCGCAGTGCTCCACTTTTTAGTCCCTTTAAATTTTATGAACATGCTATCATGTTCCTCCGGCAGCCTCTCACTGCATGGAATCCATCCGCTTTCCTGCTCCAAAATCCTGTTGATTTCTTCCTCTGAAACCACTTTTGTTAGTGGAGAATACCCGCAGGCTTCTGTTGCTGCCTCAGATATCCGGTTTTTAATCCTGCTTATTTTCATTCTGATCCTCACTTTCCGGCAACATAGCATATTTATAGCTACTCATTTTACCGTCGTATGTGCTCCATGACGTTTTTCCGTAATCCCATGTATAAACCGTTTCATCTTCATATTTTGCAAAATGTTCTTTGCTCCACGCAAAAAGTTCAGAATCTCTGACCAAAATCGGTGTATCGACTGGAACTTCGCTCCAATCAACATACTGGCTGTTCGCCCATTCTTTTGCTTTTTCTCTGCAACGACCAGTATTTCTAATGTCATTATTGCAAAAATCACATTTATCGCAGACTCCCCTGCATTTTTCCAGTTTTCCATTAATTAACGCAATATTGCCTCCTTCACATGCAATATTTAAAATCTCTTCCGCATATTTTTCTCTATTCAGCATCTTTCTTCTCCTTCCCATACCGCAACTGATACGGCACTTCTTTAAAATCTCTCAATGCATCCGGGTTTTGATGCTTTGGTATTCTCGTCTGACGGTTTTCCATCTCTGCTATGATTCTGCGTCTCTCTTTGCTTTCTCTGTGCAATTTATACCTCCGTCATTTTCCAAGACTGTTTACAAGCTGTTCTGACCTCGTATAAGCCTTATCCAACAGTTCTAAGTATTCACTAAAGGAAATCTGTGCCTTTTCAGATAACTCCCTCGGATAACGCTCTAACAAAGCCTTGACGCACTGTTTCATGTCTCCAAAATATCCGATTGTTCGAACACTCTCTTTTTCGTTGCCGTCCTTATCCTGTCCGGCATATCTCTGTCTCAGGGTGTGATTCAGAGGATCAATCTCCACAAAATATCCATCCTGCAGTTCCACAGTTAACTTGTCCATCAACCATTCCTCCTATATTTCATACGTCTTTCCGATAAAACGCTTGTCAATGTACTTACATTCCCATTCCAGCACGCTTGCGATCCCCGTCATAGTTTCATATCCGGTAGCAAGGCAGTTAATCAAATATCTGATTCTCTCATAAACCTGTCTGATCTGATTTCCCGAAAATTTAAACTGTGTTTTAAGGCAGACACCCAACATAGCAAAATAATTAAATACCTGTGCCAGCAAAAACTTATTTGCCTGTATCATGCAGTTTGGTGCAATCTTTCTCTCTACCAGATAAAAACTCTCACGATACGGAATCTTATTTGTTTCCTCTCTCACGTCAATCTTGCATTTATCTTTCAGATAAAAACCAAGTTCCTCGCCTGTCGTTCCATCCTTTGCATTCTCCACATATGCATCAATGGTCTGCTCAACCTTTATGATTCTTTTGTGTCCGAATCCGAACTTATCATGCAGTGCCTGATATGCCATCATACGGATGTTATAATAGGATTCCTCTATCAGATAATCCGCATTGCTTGGTGCCTTGGCGTGTCTCTGTATTCCGATCAGTTCACTCTTGGAATATCCAAGTGGCTGCATCCGCTTTTTCTTTCTTGCCAGTGCATTACTCATTTGCTCTTCCATCTCCTCTCTACATCCTCAAAATGGCTAAATACAAGACTTTGAACATATTTTGATATATTTGTCCGTGCATATTTTTTAATTAGCATTTCCCCTGCTTCCATCATTCCTTGGAACCACTCATCTTCGTTATCAGCTTCATAAAACTGCTGCCGGAATTTATAATAGTCATTAAAAAACTGCCACTCCTCCGAGCCTTTTTCAAATTTCTTACTTGCCATAATCATTCACCTTTTAATCAAATGGTGTGCTGCCACATACTTCTCGGAAACCGTCTTTCTGTCGCATCCGTGCTTGAATCTGTTCAATGGTTTCGGTTCGCTCGATAAATCTCATATGATCGCCGTCAAATTGGAGAACTTCTTTTAAATGTGTTCCCTGCCTTTGCTTTTCAATTTTCCATCCCTTATATTGACCATCCTCATCAAGATTCCATAACAAGATAATGTTTGATGCATCCTGCTCAACGTCTCCGGATTCTCTCAATTCTGCCATAGTTGGCTCTTTTGTTTCTCTCATCTCTGATATTCGATTAAGCTGAGACAGTACGATAATTGGCACATGCAGTTCCATAGCCAAGGCTTTGATAGCTTTTGAAATATCTCCGACCTCGGATGCACGGTTACCGAATCTTCGATCAGCCTTGATTAACTGCAAGTAGTCAATCACGATCACATCATATCTTTGGTGCCTGCATTCTGCCCGAATTTCACTTACCGACTTCGCGCCGGTTGAAATAGTGATGCTATACCCGGAAAGTGTTTCATTCGCCTTGTCGAATGCTTCTTTCTCCCCACCAAGAAAAGCCTTTGCCCGGCGAACCCTTGTTAGACCGATTTCAGACATTCGAGAAACGAAACGCTCATACACCTGTGATTCGTTCATTTCAAGGTTATAGTAGCCAATGTTGTAATCCTTTTCTGCCATCTGCCCGATCATTTGCGTAACGATTGCAGATTTTCCAACTCCCGGTCTTGCGCCAATTACAGTAACGTCTCCGCCTTCCAAGCCGCCAAGGCAATCATCTGTTCGATAAAATCCAGTTTTTATCAATCCCTCGCCTACATGCTCATTGAAATAATTCCCTTTATTTTCTGCAACAATCTGCTTCATAGTTTTTGAGTGAACGGTTTTGTTTTCTTGGATTTCTTCGAGTTTCGTGAGAACTTCAGCTATAGAATTGTCAATATCACACGGTCTAAGGCTCACTCCTTGAAAAATTTTTTTTGTTTCTCTTGCTCGCCAATCTTTAACAACTGCATCCGCATAACTTTTTATTGCCGTTGAGACTGGGGTGACAGAAATGCATTCTTTCAATTCGCTTGCAATTATTTCCGGCTCCCATTTGTGGTTTTCAAGTGTCTGAGACAGTGAAACGACATTAATGTTTTCTCCACGATCATACATGGCAAGCATTTCAGCAAAAGTATCTTGGCAAAATTCCGTACTAAACATTTCCGGCTTTAATTTGTTATAAACCTTGTACATGGAATCATTGTCAATCAATACACATCCGATCACTCCAATTTCTGCTTCTGTCAACTGTCATCACCTCGCTTTCGTTTCTCTACTTGGCGAATCCAGTAATCGCAATCCTCTTTCAGCCAGTCTCCGTATTTTGGTATGTAGCGATAATTCGTATCATCCGGATTCTTCTCTATATAGTCAGTAACATATGCCACTGTAGCCTCATATATCAGCTTTGCAACGGCTTTTCTGTTCGGTTCGATAACTTCTAAAATCTTGTCCATCCATGCTACCTTGGCAGACGTTAACGACGTTTTCTTTGGATATGCATTGATCGTGTATTCCCATCCCCATTCCGCGTCAAAGTCCAAATCAGATGCAGGCACGCTTTCTTTTGTATTTTCTTTCTCTATCTCTATATCTGTATCTATATCTTTCTCTATATCTATCTCTACATTGCAATTTTGTTGCAAAATGTTGCACTCCGTTGTTCCACTGTTGCATTGCAACGCTTTTTGTGCATTTTCCCTAGATTTACGACTTCTACGAGTGCTTGCCGTCTCGCTTCCTAGGTTATCTTGCACAAAAGGCATAAGATACTCGATATTGTCGACTGTCTGGATCAATCCGCAGGAAAGAAGATACTGAATCGTAACTTGAACATTGATTTCGTCCTCATCAATATCAAGGGCGATCTCTTTGTAAAATTCATCTTCCAATCCGGAATATTCCAGATAGCCACCTTTTTTCAACGACAACAACTGCATCTTAAGATAGATGATCGTATATGTATCGCCACCAGCCATCTTTCGGAGTTTTTTGATTCGTTTGCTATCAAAGAAATCATCCATCAGTTTAAGCCAGTAATACCGCTTATTCTCCGCCATTTTCACTACCTCCAAGCAATTCAATAACCTTTGCCCCAGCATCTTCCGGGCGACAAAATACGAACTCAACGCCATACTTAAGTTGCATTGTCAACATAGCTTTTGCCAATACCTTGCCAGATGTCGGCTTTGTTTTCTGTAGCGGTACATTCAGCCATTTTCCAAGTGTGTGCATATATGCAATATTGTTATACCGGTCCACTCGAGGATTATGCCATGTAAATACATCATTGACGGAATACACCTTGTCTGTATTTTCAATAAGCACATATAGCTTAATTCCGTTGTTCTGCGCCAAAATACACTCGTCACGGAATCTCGGATGTGCTTTTCCACAGATATTCCCTACAATTTCCTGCATGTCCTTTTTCGTGTCAACGGAAACATCATATGTGCCAAGAAAATCCATCTTTTTAAGTTCCATTTTTCTAGCTGATTTTCTATGGATAACATCCGCTACCTTGTCTGTGGCAATTATGTAATCTCCAACCGGCAATGGTGCACGCAAGACTTCCATATCGTGGCTTTTGAAATATCTATTCTTAAGGATATGCAAGCCCTCTTTCTGTCCTTTATCCTCAATTATTAACACGTATTCTCCTTTCTGGCGGTCACTTTCAGCAACCGCCAAAGGTATCTCATGGCTTTCAATTTAGTTTTTGTGATATATTAAATTCCTTGCCAAAACATCAGATACCGCATAAATTGGTTTCTTTTAGGCAAATACCAAGGTGTTACAACCTATTTCAGTTTTTCAAGATGCGCAATATTGTCCTGTGCACGGTCGAGATTTCTTTTTGCAAAATCCGCACGTCTCTTTTCTCTTGAAATGAACGTTTCAATCGCCGCATTCCTGCTTTCTTCCAAGAATACGATTGTATTAGAATGTTCAATAAGATTGCCAATGCTCTCTTTATTAATTCTCATACCCTTATATATACAACCGGTCCCACGTTCTAAGGCGGTATATGTCTTAGAGCATTCCTTTGCTTCAAATACTTTTTCTTCCAGCTTTTCACCGCAGAAAAAATAACTGTATAATTTCATGTTTTTTCCTCCCTACGAGATCACAGTAAACTGTTTCAGATGGTTAATAGTTGCTATATATAAAATTGACCGGTCAAAATTATTGCTTGTCAGAACGGACAAAGGTTCATATCAACCTCTAATCCTTTTTCTGCAATATAAACATTTGCTCCACATCTAACTGTTTCTTCTGTCTTTTGTTTGAATAGTGCGGGATCTCCGCTTTTATCTGATAAGTGAATTAGAACGACATTTCTCAATGCTGGGTTATCGTTAGTAGAAATGAAATCAAGTGCCGTTGGCAGGCTCATGTGACCTCGTAAGCGGTGCTCGTAGTTAGGCTCGTCCCTGTCAACGAACTGCATATCATAGTTGGTTTCCACCAACAAGTGAGTGGTTTTAGAGAACCTCCACCGGACATATTCCGTGTCTGATGCATAAACAAGTCTCCCGATTTCCGTGTGCCAGATCCAAAATCCATAGCATTCTACATCGTGTACTAATGAAAAAGGGAATACCTTAAACTTTCCATACTGGCGTATCATATAGTAATCCTCATAAGGCTGAAATACTGGGATTCCAGCTTTTTTATACTCTGGTATGTACTTTGCATGATCCCCATGAGTATGACTGACAAGAACCGCCTTAATTTTCATCACATTGAAATCCAACGCTTTCTTGACTTCCATGAATGGCAACCCGGCTTCGATTATTAATGCTTCCTCGTCATTCTCCAGAATATAGCAGTTGCCAGACGAACCGGAACCTAAGACTTTAAGTTTCATCTCTTCACCCTTTCCGGATTCACTTTTCTTGCACATTCTTCACAAATGAACATATTCTTGTGATTCCTGATTAAGGCAAGATATGGATAATCCGTAGATTCAAACTTTTTCTTGCATGAAAAACACTTATCAAGTCCACCAGATTTCATTCCAATCATTTCTCTTTTTAAGATTGTATCTCCAACAGACATTTCCCATTTCGCACAATCAAATATGTCATATGTCTTGGTTGTAGTTCTGTTAATTTTCATGTAAAAAACTCCTTTCTTACATCAACAATACCTCGTGTCTGCTTTATCAACTTTCGGTTACGCTTTGCTCTCTGCTCATTGTCACAGATAAATTGCTTGCAAATTTCCGGTCGAACCGGATAGATTCTGCATTTCTCGCAACTCTTGTCCGTGTCAAGAAAAGGGCAGGTCATATCATATGGTCTATTCGCAGTAGGAAGCAGGTGCTTACATTCTTTGATATGGTTCTTGCGGATATATCTGTGAATTGCATCTACTTCCTTTCTGCTCATTGGCAAAAGGTTGGAACAGCAGTTACCGCATTGGCTACATTTTCCATCTTTGCAGAAGTTATAAATATTATCTTCCATTCCTTTCTGTACGGATTCTAAAAATGATATAACTTCCATAGGCTACTCCAATTCTTCCTCTGTCGGAAACTGGAAATAAAAATTCTGATGATTCTCAAATTTAATTTCCGATGGCTGATTGTCAAGGCTTGCATATATGACCTGTGTATTGCATTTTTTGAATACTTCATTAACTTCTTCTGTAGGCTCAACGTTCTGAAACATGGCAATACTTCCTGTATACGCAATTCTAAGCATTTCCATAGCTTTCTTTGCCTTTTCTTCCGTGGAATATTTAGCAACAACCATGTCACTAACAAGCTGTTCAACCCCGGTAAGGTTCTTATTCAGAAAGTATATATCTTTCTGAAAGCGATAAATAATTACCTGTTCATACGGCAAATCAATCGTGCCGTCCTGTGATATAACTCTCATGGCAACCTCCTATCTGAAAAACAGAAACCACACCAAGGCCGCGAATGAATCGGTGAGGGCAAGCAGAAATACAATGACAAGCACCCATCTTCCAAATGTCATTTTAATTTTCTTGCCAATGGCAGCCACAACCTTTTCTTCTAACGTGACATTCGCCCTGACAAAAAATCTCACAATAAAAAATGCTATCCACAACAGAATTGCTAACTTTACAAAAATCATGATCCATATCCTCCTAATCTTTCATAAACTCCGGCACATTCTCGTCATTCTCAACAACTGTCTCTACCTTTTCCGGTTTATCTGCCATCTTTGGGTCTTCCACAGTTTCGGAAACTTCCGGCTCAACAGGGAAATCCTCTGTGTTTGCGTTTTCAGATATTTCATGCTTAACCTGTTCCTGCAAATCTTCCATCGGATATTCCTTGAAATCGTTGTCCTGCATTTCCTCTTTCGTATACAGTCCCATTGTCAGTTCCGGACAATTCAGACTGGAGAAGAAAGATGCGGCACGATACCGAAGCATTAACTGCGGCATGGTTTTCCATTTGCTACCGTTCTTGCCAAGCCAACCCTCGTCTTTTGCCATATCCATATTTACTTCCATGCCCTCAACCCTGCGACCATTTTTCATAGTCCAAGCCGTACATGAGAATGGCTTGCCGTTCTTGTCCTTTGCTTCGTCAAATTGCAATTCCATATCAAATTTTTCGGAATTATTGATTGCGGCAATCAGAAATTTACTGCTCCAACTCGGTCTGCCCTGAATAACATACAGATTCTGCATGACCATTAGTGGACTAACTCTTAACCGCTGTGCCTGTTCAATGGCAATCAGACAGTTCGCATCGTTCTTCTGGAATGTCTGCGGAACGATTGTGGAACTTGCCAGTGCCTTTGCCATCTGCATTGCCATGATGAAATTATCGGATGTTCCGAAAATTCCAAGACTGTAATCTGTAACCTTGTTGTTGCTGTGTGCAACCTCTTTCTTTTCCTCTGATACTGCTACTGCTGTGTTCTCTGCCATAATTATTTTTCCTCGCTTTCTTTCCTTATTGCTTTTTTAAATGCTCCATTTTTAAGAAATTTCAAAACAAGATTAAGTTGCATATTCTTGATAACCTCTATGTGCTTTGTACTGTGATACCACATTACCCATTCCTGTTTCAAAAGTTCCTCAATGCTTGTAATCTGCTCACCCTCTGCGAATTTTCGCTGACTCAAAAGGTATTCCCTGTGTTTTTGAATTTTCTCGCATTTTGTACACTCTTCGGAAAAATACCTTGAACAATGCTTTCCATTAAGGTTTAAAGACAATGCACAATATCTACATGGATTAACTCTCATCGTCACCACCGCTTTCCAGTTCCTCATATTTCTTCACAACCGCCACCTTATCAGCACCGTAGGTTTCCACCCACTTCATATCCACGGTTTCATCTGTAACTGTCAGCTTTGCACCTTTGGCATTTACAACCGTGTCACCGGCTTTCACAGAATCATCGGTGCGGTATGTATAGCTTCTGGTGCTGTTTGGAAATTTTGCTTTGATATAATTCATTCTGATACCTCCCCAAATTAATCTTCCGGTTGCTCAAAGGAAACATTTATTGGCATCTTCCAATAGGATTCTGCAATATCAGAAAGCGATTTCAAAAATGATGCTGCAATGCTTTCTTTAAAATTTGTACTCTGCAACTGTTTTCTGATTTCTTTTGCAAATTTCTCTCTGTTTTCATTGATATACTTTTCAATTTCTTCTTTTACTGTTTTTTCAATAGTATTTTTTGCAAGCCAATCAAAGTATGGCATCGCACGCCAAGAATCCTTTTTCACGAACTCGCCCGTGCTGTCCACATACCTATCTGTCATCTCATGAATAGCATCACGAACTACAATTTCCGGATTTCCCAATGCTTTTACAATTCCTGCATTTACTTCTTCTCTAACTGCCGCTTTAATAACTTCATCACTAATGTTCAAACTCATCATATTAGCCATTTATTTTTCCTCTCTTTCCGCTACTTTCTTTTCCTTTTCAAATTCTTCTTTACTGCAAATCAATAATCCACCAATATAGCTATCTGGCTTTATGAGTAATCCTGTAACAATTTCATTTGGCATAGCGATTGTCACATTTCCCCATCCGTCCTTGCCACTATGAGCAGATATGATATTGGATAATGGGGAAACCTTTAAGTCCTTGTTATTCTTCTGCGACATTCGTTCCATTATTCCTAATGTTCCAATGCTCATCCTACACACCCTCCACTTTCAACTGCTTGTCCTCTGAAACACTCAAAAGAATTAACTGCGTATCAACGACCGGCACATATTCGTCATTGATACTTTCTGCACCGTCAAGGAAGATTGGGACATACATATCAAAGAACTTCTGAAAACTGTTGCAAATATCCAACTTTGCTTCAATTTCTCTGCCAGTGTTTGTCGTATCTCCGAATACCTTATAAATGCCGGTTTCTTCATCAAGTACCGTAGGAATACAAACTTCCTTATATTCTCCGTTCTTCTGGAAATCGAACAACTTCCAACGTACAATACCGAAATGCTGATTGATTTCTTCAACAAGCAGCTTATTCTTTCGTTTTGAAACTTCTTTGAGCTGATAAAGAATCCTCTCGGCATCTGCCTTTGCTTGTCCATATTCGCGTTGTTTCTGTTGCATATCTGCAATCTGCTCATCAATGCGGATATTATTTTCAGCCTGTGCGATAATCTTATTCACTTCATCAAGCTGTGACTGAAAATCTGATTTCTCGGCTTTCAGTTCACCAACGACACTGTCTGCGCCCTCTGATTCCAACTTTTCGATTTTGGCAAGAATCTCGTCATGTTCGGTTTTCAGCTTCACATATTCCTCATTCTGCGAATAATCAACTTCTTCCGGAAGTTCTAATAACTGCTTGGAAAGTTCTTCTTTCTTCGCAAGTGTTTCCTGCTCCTGTTTCTCCAAGGATTCAACAGACTGCTGCAACTCTGCATTCTTTTTGGTCAAATCCTCGATGATGCGTTTCTGTTCAAAGCCTTTGGATTTGATATTTTCCATATTTGAATTTGTCTGTTCAATAAAATTCCTTTTCGCATCAGCAAGCTTTCTAAATGAATCTTCCTTTGCTTTTTCCTTTCTCGCTTCAAAATCTGACTTGATCTGCTCGATTTTATCATCCGGCAGTTTCTGTCCGCACAAAGAGCAAACAGTCGTAGAATCGTCAAATACCCACTTAGATTCATCGAACTGATATGGTGCTTCATCAAACGCTTTGGCTTTCTCCGCATTGTATTTCACGCCCAGAGCCTTACGTTCAGCATCGGCATCAGAAACAATCTTTTCGTTATCTGCGATCTGAGTTTTTATGTTCCGAATCTGACGAAGCACATCATCGACATTTCTAACAGTATCAAAAATGGCATCATCAAGTTTTCTGCGTTTATCATCTAATTCACGGCTCATTGTCTGCATGATGCCGGACATATCGAACTGCAACTGCATTTCTCTGCTTCTCAAATCTCCAATGGTACTTCCGGTATTTGCAATCTTACCGTCTATCTCCGCAATCTTTCTTGCCAGATCAGCCTTTGCCAACTCCTGCTCCGCCACATCAATATCAACCTTTGCTTTCTCCAGACCGATAATCTGATTAGGAATCACATCTAACTGTTCAACTGCTTTCTTCTTGGAAGCATTGTTCATGGCTTCAATCTCTTCAAATTTGTAGGATTCAAGCAATTTGGCAACATCCGCAGTTTCTTTATTCATTTGCGCAATCTCTAAATCTGTTTTTTTACTTGCCATAGCAAATAATGATTTTCTCATTTCATCCTGCTTTTTCTTCAACGACAAGTCTTTTGTAAATACATTCGGGTGCGAACAAATGAGGAATTTGTCAAAATCAAACCCTAATTCTTCCAGATATGCCTTAAAATCACGTTCTGTCTTAGGCACAGAATTAATCTCATATATATTTGTGATCGTAACTTTTGAAACTCCATTTGCATCCGGCTTTCCGACTTTGCGTTTCTGCATCTTGGAAAGAGTAATCTCTTTTCCGTCCACATCAACATCTGCAGTAACGGTTGGAATGCAATCTTCTATATTGTCCGGTCTAATGTTTGGGTTACTTACAAGTTCATAGTTCTTATCAGACATCAGCCAGTACCACGCCGCCCCGATTGTGGTCTTTCCTCTCCGGTTCATGCCGGAAACCCTTGTTGTCTTTCCGAATTCGTATGTCTTATCCTTTACACCTTTGAAATTTTCAATATGGAGCGATTTTAAAATCATTTTCATTTTGCTTCACACTCCTTTTTCTCTCTATATTTCTCAAATGCCGCATCAAGAGATGTTTTATCTTCAACATATCCGAGCGCAGTTTCGATCAACTCTGAATTGATTGATGTTGACTTTGAACCAAACAACTCAACATCTTTCCTGTGCTCGTTTGCTATCAATTTGCAGGCTGTATGTAACTTTGTCCTGCTTGCGATCAAATCTGCATATTCCTCTACCGGAATTGTAATCATATTTTCTGCCATCTTAATTTTCCTCCTCTAATACATTAATTTTGCTTACAGACACCTCGTAGGCTGTCCGCTGTTCCTCTGTTCCATCTTCATATTTCTTGATGTACCCACGACTCTGAATACGTCCAATAAATTGCACATGAGTCCCAACCGGAAACGTAGATGCAAATCTCGCATTCCTACCCCAGCAGATACATGGGATATAATCTGATTTTCCGTAGGAGCGGTTGACTGCAATCAAAAGATCTGCGATCTCTCTTTTAAGCGGTGTTTTCCGGTAAACAACATCTTTGCAGATGAACCCATCAAGCATGATTTCATTTTCGTTGTCATACTCATCAGTGATTATTTCAATATCACGAACAAAAACAGACAATATTAAACGATTTTTGCTCTTTTCGTGCCGATTAAAAGAACGTAATTGACCGGAAACGCTTATCACAGTTCCAATGCATTCCTTACTCACGTCAAATAATCTTTCTGAAATTGTCAGTGGAATCACATCTGCAATATCGCTTTTTCTGTTCACATCAAGAAACAGGTTGTAAAACTGTTCTCCATATACCTCATGGCTATATTCCGGTTCTGAAACAATTTTCCCGGTAAGTAAAACATTATTGTTTTTCATTTTTTCATCCATATTTGATTTTCCTCTTTTCTCGTGCTAAAATAGGCGCAAATAGCTTATGCTATTGCTTGAACTGGAATCATTCAGCTTTGGTCGGTTCGGATGATTCCTTTTCTTTTTCTTTGCTGTAATCAGTGTCAAATGTGATATAGGTAATACCGTCATCGTCATCAGACTCACTTCTGTAATCGTAATCTACAATCTCTTCTGTATACTCCTGCCACTCCCCATCTATTTTTGTTCCTATATAAATAAGAAGCAATCCAATCAATATAGGTATGGCAGTAACCGGATACTCCGTTGCGTCAATGCAGATGCAAAACAGAAAAACAACGGTGCCGATCATTTCAAATACCTTTGCAAACTTCTTCATAGGCACCTCACTCCTGCCACTTATAGGAACCGTTGACAATCTCCTCACCATACAAGGAAACAAAATCTGTTATTAATGCGATAAACTCTGAATTTGTCGGTTTTCCTTTTTCCACTGAAACCGTGTAACCAAAAATTTTGTTGATCGCATTTGTATTGCCATTTGTCCAAGTAACTTCTATCGCGTGCCGTATTGATCTTTCTACTCTCCAGACTGTATCGCTGTTTTCTTCTGCGATTTCAGTATAGAGTCCTTTAATAATGCCGATAAGTTTACTTCTGTTTTCAAGACATTTCTCAACCGCACTTATTATGTAACCGTAACCCTTAAGGCTATGTTTTACGCCGATCTGATCTAATGTCTTTCTTAAAGCAATGTTCATTTGTCTATCCATGAATACCTCCTGTTAATCCTTTCCAACTCCGTATCTGATTGCCATTTCTTTTACGATGGCTGTATATCCCTCGATCAGCTTCTTGTCCTCTGCGATAATATCCACGTAGGATAATTTGTCTCTTGCTGATTTACAGATGCCCTCGTCAGCCATTCTTCTGCGCTTATTGGTTAAGCGCTGTTTCAGATTCACACCCATCCGCTTTGATAACAGTTCGTAGCTTTCGGCTCTTACTTGGCTGTATGCCTGTCCGCCACCAAGTTCCATGCTGATTTTTCTTAAAATATTTCCGGTATCATCACGCCATGATGTTGTATCGAGTGCAACCACTTCTCGGATGCTCTCAACTCTTTGTTCCACATGGTTTAACTGCTCTGCCTGCCGTTTCTGTTCTAACTGCTGTTCTGCTACAGAATTGAAAATCTTCTGGAACATCTGCAACTCTGGTGATAACTGATTGAGGTCGATTACCTTTTGTTTCACACGCTCTTCCAAGGTCGTGAAATAATCTCGTGCTTCTTCTGCTTTCGCTCCATTTCCTTTCATAGAAAGTTTCTTTGCAAAATGGGCTGTGAGTTTATAATCATCAGCAAAATTTCCTCTGCTACTTTCATTCGCCATTGATGGCGAGTAAAAATAATCCTCATTTTCAGTAGCAAATTCATTGTCTACAATATTCGCTTTCGCCCATCTGGAATAATGGCTTTTATCCATTTCCAAGAACTCATACAACTTCTTTGCTGTAGTCATTCCGTTTTCATCAACACCAAGTGCAATTTCGATTGGTGTCTGCATTTTTGCTTGTTTTAACTCTTCCGTTTTCTCCAACTCCTTTCCGTGTTATAATCCTCCATAAGGAGGTGGTAACCATTAACAAATGTCCACTTAACGATTTTAGAGATTGCATCCGCGATTGTGCTTGGTATGTTTCCAGTTCTGATTGTTGCGCTGTTCATAAATTAAGTAATTTAAAAAGCATTAAAAATCTTTCAAAACTAAAATCTATCGAAAGAAACATATCTAGCATCGAATCAATACTCAATCGGCAGCAATCCTAATAATCGTTTCAGCAATACGGTCAATTTCGCCTGCAATGCGAATTTTTGTTTCCGTATCAGATGTTTTCTTGCTTTCCTCTACCAGTGTTTCAATTTGCTGGTGGAGGATATCTATTAATCCTTCAATGCTATGCGACATTCTTCTCCTTTCTATGTTATAATTCCCTTATCATCAAATAAGGGAGGTGCTAAAATGATTGAAAAGACAATTCATGACTTAGCTGTCGCATATGCCAGTTCAAAACTTTCAGAATATGAAATTGACAAACGCGAAGCTCTACTTTGCGGAAATACAGAAATGTCATCCGAAGAAGTTCTGTATTTAAAAGCGGCATACGATTTTGCTGTCAAAAATCTTTCGGAGTAGGTTCGTACCTTTCTCCAACCATTGCATGAGAAACAGCTTCTTTTATCACTTCATGCTGTTTCTCCTCTGAAACAGACTGCTCAATGCGTTTTAGTGTACCGTCAATACTCTTTAACGTATTGAGCATTTCTTTTAAAATTCTCACTGCATTTCTCCTTTCTCATTATTTTTAGGGCAAGCCTGTTCGTTAGCTAAAATCATTCCCTCTGCGACTCCGAGAACGTAGCTCTGTTTCTCTTTATCAAGTTTTGGAATTGCTTTTGAAATCCTAACAATTAGGTCTTTTTCCTTTTCGCTCATTTGGTTCACTTCCTTTCTTGTTGACTTTGTAAGCATACAATATCATACAATGTAATCAATGTCAATACCTTTTTGTTGACATTGTTAGCAATTAGTGATATATTATTTTTTGCAGGAAGGAGGTGCTTGATAAAATGAAAGAACGTATAAAATTTTTACGTGAAAAACTAGGGAAGAGCCAAGAAGAATTTGGCAAGGAACTTGGATTATCAAGAAATTACATTTCTTTAGTAGAAAATGGTCAAAGAAATTTATCAGACCAGTCCTTAAAGGTTCTTTGCTCTTTGTATTCGGTAAATGAAGAATGGGTTCGGACCGGAAAAGGAAATATGGAAAAATCCAGAACAAAAAATCAAGAAGTTTTTGATTTTGCAAATAAAGTGATGGATTTGCCAGACAAAAAATTTAAGAAACGCTTTATAGAAGCATTGGCAAAGCTCGATGAAAGAGATTGGGAATGCCTAGAAAAAATTGTATTAGAAATAACAAAAGAGGGCTAATCGCCCTCTTTTGTTATATTTATTACTGCCTTTAGTATTTGACTTAAAATCCAAGTATCGTCAATTTCAGATATTTTTTTTATTAGCTCTTTTTTGTAGTTCTCATTTACTTCGTTTTCCCCCATATTGATTTCCTCCAATCATTCCGCACTTCTGATAGCGATACACAAATTATAGAACTTATGTTCGATATCGTCAACCCAATTTGACAAATTGCTACAAATTACAAACTCGTTTGTAGTTGAGGGACAAGAAAACGCCTTATCCCGCCCCTCAGCCAGAACTTGAAGTGCCCTTATCGGACAATTTTATTTTACAAATTTTCCCGCAAACATTCAATTTCTTTCGGTCGCAAGTTTCGACAGGTAAATTTTTTATTGTCACAGAATGTCGATTGATTAGTTTAAATTTTGTTAAAAAATTAATTACTGGTTGAAAATTATGCATCTGCCAGTTATCTGTGATGAATTTTAAGTGCATAATTTTCCTTTCTGCCCGAAGGCTGATATTTAAAAGAGCCGGCTACACAACACATGGTCATGTAATCGGCTCTTAGGCTCTTGATTTTATTGTATTTATTAGTTGTATGTTTTGGTGCCAAATTATCCCTCTTTTCTTCTTGAAACAGCAGTTTAGCAAATAAATCGTATATAAAATTTGTAAAAGGTGACTGGTCTGGACTTATGGGGACTCTTACACCATTATTCGATACTGGTGACAAAGTAATTAATCTGATCGCACATAATGAACTTGACGACACCTATCCAGCTGTACGTGTCGGTCGGGCTGATGCAGATCGTGATGGTAATGATATTCAGACCACATATTTAAAGAAATCCGACGCCAAAACCATGTTCAATACCGGATACCGTCAGGTAAGCAGTAACGAATTTAATAAATACTTCTCCGATGTATGGAGTTATGTAGGCGCTGACGGCTTATCTATTGATTCCGGAACGTGGCTGGTAAATTATTACTGTTGGGTTTCTGAAAGTTCTACCGTGGATGTTATATCATTAAAAAGTACCGTCGATCAGACGATTGGAATCACCGCCCCAAACAACGGAAACGGTGGCACGTGGCTGACCATGCATGAAATAATATCCGGCAAGGCAGTTAGAAACTTAAAGTTTTTTATAAAAGTGCCAAAAGCGGTGACGTTCGGGCAGATTAATACGAAAATAACTGCTATAAAATTGTGTTAAAAATCCTTAAATTTTACAACTTAGGTGCGATCTTTACCATGCTTAACCATTCCTGCACATTAAGATTTGATCCTGAGTTTTGATAAGTGCTAAGCGTCCCGGTCTGTCCCGGTCCGAAAGTGCCACCACTCGTTACTTGTAAAGTTACTGCACTGCCGGATACCGCAGGAACTATGATTCGTCCCATGACATAATTAGATGTTGTGTTGGTTATAAAAACTTCTCGAAATCCGTTTGCGTTTGAACTAAAAGTGACAAGTCCTGTAACAAGATAATATCCATCATCCGGGACAGTGAAATACTGCACGACAGGAGTCTGGTCATTATAATTTGTCATAGTATTGGATAAGCTAGATACATTATTTTTGGCATCCGCCTTTTTTAAATATGTGTCTGGAATGTTATTACCATCATAATCTGCACTAGCACGGGCAACACGCACAGCAGGATATGTACCGTCAGTTTTATCAGCATAAATATCGACAACATTATCATTTTGCACATTAAATTGGGGAAACAATGTACCGACAAATCCAGACCAGTCTTTTGCTAATACTTTTAGGAAATATTTATTGGCTAAACCGTCGTTTAACGATGATATCGCTCCCGTGCATGTTCCATTTCCGATCTTGGAAATGTCTGTTGTACCAAGCATCTTATAGAGATACCGCACATTCTTGAACATCTGTGACACCTTTTTGAAAATAGAAGAATGTTTTTCGCCACTTGATAATTTCGATACATTCGTCCATGCTGACGATGATCCGTCTGCCACATCACTACTCGTAAAAGTTGTAATATTCTCTGCTGTATCTCCACCGGTTGCCACTGCACCGACGTTTTCTGCTGTGAGTTCTACATTGCCCCTACGGAAAGAATCTTCATTTACACCTTTGATTCCGGTAACTGGAGTTCCGGCAAGCACATCCCACTTATCATCTGATGTTTTGTAGACATTTGCACCGGCAGGAATGACGTTACCGGCTCCTTCTTTAAATTCATCCGTAGTGGTAAATTCATCTGAAACATTGTACATCCAGCCTGCATTAACATTTGAAAGTGCCGGTAAATCTGCAAAAGCTACCGTTCCATGTGGCTGCAATCCACCTTTAAGTCCTTCTGATATGTCTTTTGCCTGCTGATAGTAATACTTGGCATTGTCAGAATCCTCGCCCTCTCTGCTTCCTGTACCACCAACAGCATAACTCTGTGCCTTGGTTGCACTTTCTTCTGCAGATTCCGCTTTACCGATGATCTCCGCAGCCTTTTGAGTTGCAATATCTGCTTTTTCGGCTGCTGTATCAGCTGACTGACTGGCAGATGATGCTTTCTCCGTGGCTGTGGCAGATGATTCACTGGCGGATGTCTCACTGGCTTTTGCGTTAGTCTCGGATATTGCTGCCGCCGTGGCTGACTTCGCCGCTGCTGTCTCTGACGCTTTGGCATTGGTTTCGGATGTTTTTGCCGCTGTTTCACTGGCTTTTGCGGCATCCTCACTTGCTTTGGCATTTATTTCAGACATTGCAGCATTTTTCATACTGGACTCCGCTTTTGCCACTTCCACTTTGATTTTCGCAAGATAGTTAGGCTCTAAATGCTTTTCCTCAATGCTTCCCTCTTTGACGATGGCAGACACTTTTCCATCCTTATCAATATAAAAAGCTACCGTATCAGAATCAAGGAACTCATACTGTGTAATCAGTGCCGACAGGTCTATGTACTGTTTCGTGCCATCAATCAGAGTCAGGATAATCTGCTGTGTGGTCGTGTTATAAACGAAGTTGATTGCGATTTTCTCCATCTGTGTATCAATCGTAATCTTAGAACCGTTCTTTTTTGTGATCGTAATGATTCCGGTCGATTCCTCAAAGGTCACGTCTGCAACAAGGGTAGCCACTTCTGTTTTCGTGGCTTTTGTGGTATCGAGAGTAATTACACGATCATCAATAACGCCAATAGCTGCGTCCATTTTGTTAAGATTGCTTTCATTAAGCGGTGTTTCATCACTCGGATAATTCTCCCAATTAATAGCACTATGCGCTTTATTCATGATCCTCACTCTCCCTTTCCTTTGCGAGCTTCATTTGTTCCCGCTCTACTGTAACCTGCCTGTTTGCCTCTTCCTTGATCTGCTGCAGAATATCCTTAAACACCAGGTACTTAGCTTCGATTGGAACATCCTCGCACAAATTTACATAATTGATAATGTCGTTTTCAAATTCCCGGATTTTTGCATTTATCATATATTTTCCACCTTTTCCTTTAACTGTTCTATCTCTTCATGCTGCAACTGCACTGTGGCAACCAGATCAGCGATCAGCTCTGTATAATTCAGTCCGTAATACTTTTCTCCGTTACCGTTTGAGAAAATTTGAGGGCAAATATTCCATCCTTCTTCCACACTTTCCAAAACATCCTGTGCTATAAAGCCATGATGAAATCCATCCTTTTCGAAATTATAACGATACGATTTTGCTCTTAAAGAATAAATAAACTCAGATGATTGCTTTTTGCTTAAATCTAAAATTGTGTTTTTTATTCTTTTGTCAGATCCATTAATTACTCCACCTCTGAATCCACCTACTCCGGTATCTCCGTCTAAATGGATCATCATGTGGTCATTATCGTTTGCGCCTTTATGCAATGAAACCTGATTATATTGAACCGTACATTTATGAACAGGACTTTCAAGCGTCCCTTCCACTGTTCGAAATCCATCCGTTCCCATCTGTACAAGTGTTCCACTGCGTTTAAATTCAATAAGGTTTTCTACAGACTCTTCCGTTTGAATATGCATATATCCCCCGGTCATTTCCATAGAACCTTTTAATTCAAGCAGTTTTGCTTTAATTTTGATACCCTCGGCTGACTGGTTGATTTCTGAAATGACGCTGTCTTTTGATACTTTCAAGCTGATCTGCTTTGATGACTGCGTAATCGTACTGGACGCACTCGATGAAAGTTGCTTAAATTTCTTTATCAGAGTCCATTTGTATTTTCCACTGCTTATTCCACCATCTGGTTCGCAACCATAAAACTTTCCAGTATTCTGATCCAAAAAACTGTGTCCAGAATAATACGAAGATGCAGGGTATGTATCTTGTGGATTCCCGAAACCACAATGTGTAACGTCATAATCTTCGGTATCCCATACTGTTAAAGAAGCACTGACTTCTGACCGTATCTTAGTTGCGGTCACCTCTATCTTTCCGGACAAATCGCCCTCTGCTTTGCTTGCTCTCGTAACTTCCGCTGTAATCTTGTCCTCATTAATTTTAATAGCTGCTGCAAGTTCAACTTCCTGCCCCTGTGCTCTTTTTACTTCTGCTGTAATGCTGTCCGCATTTTGCGTGATTCTCGATGATAAACCATCCGTTGTATTTTTAACTTCTGTGCGAATTTCGGTTGCAGTTTGCGTGATCTGTGACTGCAATCCCTCTTTGACATCCGTTATCGTGCTCTGTGTCTTTTCAATGGTTCGCTCCAGCACATTGCTCTTGCCTTTGAGTTTCAAAATGCTTTTCTGTATTCCATTTGCACCGTTGGTTCGGTACTCTTCCCCGTCCGCTTCCAGATCATCACGCAAGGCCTGTATGCCTTTCAAAGTTCTTTTCAAAATATAGGACTCGATCAGTTCATATCTGGTCGGCAACCGCACCGCATCCCCAACTTCCAGACACGGATTTCCTTTGCAGTCCGCCGTAAACGGACGGTAAATAATACCTCTGATCTTAGAAAGAATATTTTTTGCAATTCCTTTCAGCTCTTTTGATCCTTTACCATAGACAAGAAAATTATCCTCGATCACATAGGCATTGTCTCCGGTGCCTACGATCACGCCAATATCATTCTTCTGTTCTCTGATCTGAAGTTTATTAATGGTTTTGACAAGATAATCTTCATATTTTGCAGAAACATAAAAACCTTTTCCGATCTGTGTACTTTTCGGATCTCTTGGATACAAATTATCCGCCGGATAAAGGTCATTTCTCGGATATAATCCCTGTATTTCCTGTTCCAGATAAATATAATGAAACTTCCCGTCACGCCCCATATGCCCCATACAGGCGTTAATCTCACAGATGCATGACAATACTTCCTTGCCGCTGATTGTCTCGCCTATGGTGCTTGATTCCTCTGTGGCAGAACTTGTCTCACTGGATGCTGTGACCGCTACGGTTTTCTCGATTGACATATTGTCGTTAATGAGTGTGATGTCCGCCTGTTCGATTCCGAAATGCTTGAAAAAACTATTGCGGAACTGCTTCATAGTGACCGGATCATAAACTGTAACGGTCGTGATTGTGCCATCTTCATCTGTTTTCTGTTCCTCGTGTGACGGAAATACAGTGTTGTACCATGCTGCCACATCGGCTGTTAAAACATCGTACAACGCGTCATAGGCGATAACTTCACGGCATGTTCTATCTGCCGTAGGTGTGTCAGAATCAACCTTGTATCTCCCGAACTGAAACGCCGCATCCGTGTGACCATCAAGTGACATTCTTACTGTCAGCCATTTGCCTTTCATTGGTAGAAATGTGTTTGAGACGGTAAATTTAATCATGGCAGCTTCACACGAACCAAACGTCAATTCCTGTTCCGAACACAAACTTTCGGTCAATTCGAATTTTTCTTGGTGTAGTTCTGTATTTGTGATATTGACTTTTCCGTCATCAGATACGATGGATAATTGCTTATCGACCGTATCTTTTTTGAACAAGTCGCCATATTTATAATTAACCACCGTACACACCCCCTATGAAAGCAAGCCGAACTGAATTGTAACGAATTATTCCATCATATGTTCCGTATATCGTAGGCTGAAAATCTGCCATATAGCCGTACTGCGTCACATAATCGTCATATTCCGGGATATACGCTGTGATATAGCATGCTCTCCCTGTCGCATTTGTGAACTGACTTCTGATATTATTTAAAACCTCATTGAAAGTCTTATTTGTCAGCATAGCCGGGGTCTCAAATTCGACCTTTAACGCCTTTAACTCCACGGCATTTCTGTGCAGGTATCCGTTGGCATCTGTATAATCGTCCAAATCCTGCATGTTGACATATGGACTATATGATTCCGCTTTCATGAAAGACATTGGCACTATGTAATTGCCAATCCTTAAAAGCCATCCGCTGTACGCCATGTTTCCACCACCTAACTGTTTTGGTTTGCGGCTGTCTCAAATGACAGTCGGTAAAATTGGTACAAAATAGCACCTACCGTTTTTGATAAGTGCTAAAATTATTTGTTTTAAATTTCATAATCCGGATATGCCGCTTCCCAAACATCCCTATGGTAGGTATTTACCTCTCCATAATTTGCATCAAAAATCTTTTTCATGCCATATCCAAGTTCAATGCTCTTCTCTTTGAGTTTTCGCCAATTAAATGTTTTCCAGTCCACATCGTTCATTGCTGCAACACGCTTAATAGAATACCAGTCTTTGCTATAGTCAAGTTCCTGCTGCAGCTTTTCATTCTCCTGTTCTGCAATCTGCCTGCGCTCTACCTCGTCTGCATATGCCCGAAGTGCCGATGGAAAATCTTTCGGGACCTGTCCCCTCTCCATCTCGTTAAAACGCTTTACATATTTTGCTGTGAATAAGATACCTTTTTCTCCTGTAAACTTATTAGCAAGAAAATCACAACCAATCTTGGTAACTTCATAACACGGCATCTTCTTGTTTTGCCCTGTCAAATACGTTGATTTGATGAAATAATCGGTAACGGGAATTTTCCCTTTACCTAATGTTGGTATAATTCCTGCCTGTTTAGTGCTTCCGTCTGGATTTGTTGTCCCTTCCAATTTTTTTAAAATCTCATAGTGTGGAACTTCCATCATTTCGGCAATTTCAACTGTCGTTATCGTGTTCGTATTGTTTTCAAATCCAATTTCATCTTTAGTCATAAGAGCTGTGTATGCCATATTTTCTATCTCCTAAATTTCCGAGCCTTACATTTCGCAAGGCTCAACCTTTAAATTCACGTGCGTTAGGAACATACCCTAACAGGAGTCGCACGCTATATATTTAGTAAGATTGTAATTTCCCGTGACGAAATACTGGAATAGCACCAAATTTTCGGGGCTAAGCGGACAGGTAAGTTATATCTGCAAATTGTTCTATTCTATTTTTGCAATCCCTATAAATATCCTTGTAGTGCATACCCATTGACATATCAATTCTAATAGTCTGCAAAATAATGCTTTCTACAAGGGTTAGATTATTGAGATCTGAAACTGTGATATTGTCGCGATTTCCACCAATTACTGATTTTGCCAACTTGGTATATGTCACATACAGTTTATCTGAATGCGTACTTCCTTGTTCTTTGGCATAGTCTACAAGGAGTTTAATCACATCAGTTTCTTTCAGCCGATTTTCTTTATTAGCAATTCTTGTTTCGCCCCATAGTTTCGATTGCTTTTCAAGAATAAATCTGCGCATTGCATAAAACTGTCGAACCAACTCTTTCTTAAACTTCACAACTATTTTTGAATTTCTCAAAAGAGTTATAACAAATGTTGCTTGTTCCTCATTCAAATAATAAACTCTTTCCGGCTGTCCCCTTTTCCCCGATTTTAAATCGGAGAAATCAATATTGCCAAAGTCTAAAATATCTTTCTCGTATTTTCTGATAATAGCAACAACAGATTCATGTTGGTTATTTGTTCCATCTGCAATCACTTTGCTGTTTGTAAAAACATCGTTTCCTTTGAGTTCCACCAATTCATACATCCTCTTTTCCACCTTTCTTTCGCTACTGTCATTTGACAGGCAGGTTTAAATTTCATTTTTTTATTTTTCTTATGCAGTTTGAAATAAATAAAAAGACCACCAAAGACTGAATTTCTTCAATCTCTGGCGGTCACGAATCCGCACCTATTCCTCATAGGCTTGCAGGACGTCCTAAATTCTTTAGGTCTTGCCTGCGTGATTTTTAATTACTGAAATTATATATTTTCTATGTGTGTTTGTCAAACAGCTAATTTGCAAATTTTATCAGCAATTTTCACAAATTAAACAATTCTGGGCAAAAACGCTTGCTAGAATACTTATCCGATCTGTTAAAAATCAAGGAATACAAAAAAGACACCCGCTGAGGTGTCTTTTTCTAATTGAATTATTTTGTTTTCTTATTTTCCCCTGCTGCTTTAAGTACTCTCCATTTGGGATCATTGCTAAAGTTTTTTCTTTCTGTAATTTTTGCTGATTCTTCTTTCAACTGTTCATTTTCTCTCTCTAATTTTTCTATTTTCTTTTCACGTTCTCTCTTTTCTTTAATAAGTACGCTTTTTTCTTTTTCCAACTGATCTGCGTAAATAAGTGCTTTTGATTCTCTGTCATATAATTCCAAGTTTTTATCAGTTGTCTGTTCTATTCTCTTATTTATTTCTTTAATTTCCCATTTGTGATTTTTTTCTTTTTTCTCCAACTCATATTTTAAATATTCTATTTGTTCATTTGCTTCTTTTAATTCTTCTTTACACGCCATTAGTTCTGATTCTAATGTTTTATCTCCCATGTATTTTCCCTCGCTTATAAGGTTCCTATGTAATTTTCAATATACGAAATATATTCAACAGGGATTCCGTTCAAAACATCTATTTTTATATCAGAATAATCTCTGTTTATAGACCAATCGTACGAATTTTCTTTTCTTAAGTCTGATATTTCTCCTGTATCCTTGTTTTGGTACATGTATTTATCATTCTGTTTTAAATTCACACAAACAGTTACTTCCATGTCTGATATGTCAAATTTATAATAATCATAAAGAGTAAATATACAGATAACTTTGCTATCATCTTTGCCAAGATACAATGTATCCATATTTTCAAAGTCAATTCTGTTCTTTTCACTGTCTATATAAACATGAATATCAAAATCTTTTGGATCGTTTTCATACAGCCAATAGATATCTTCTTCTGAAAGTGTGCTTATATCAAATTCAACTATGACATATGGCATATAACCATTTTTATATTTCATCTGACACAAATCTACTGATTTTATTCCAAATGTACTATCATTATAATTCATGCCGTCATATGGTATACTTTTTACATTTTTTTCTACTCCGCTTTCTCTTTCAGTTACGACAGTTCCATCCGTTTCTGTTGTCTCTATTTCTTCTTCCTCATATCCGTTTCCGCATCCGGTTAACACTACCGTAGCTATTGTCAAAATTACTATCCCCCACTTTTTCATGAACTCCCTCCCATTTGTAATATGTTATACAAACCATACCACAAACGAAAGAGAGTTGCAATTAAAATATAGGAACTGGATTCCTCTGCCCTGCTTTTGCTTCTTCTCGCCATTTTTTTATAACATTCCTATATGCCTGATTCGAATCAAGAACCGCCGTAATATCTGCTTTTTCAAGTTTTGATACAATGACGTCTCCCAGTTTATCGTAATCAATAGCGCTTGACATTGCTATCTGCATTTCTTTTCCTATTGTACTTTCAATGCTTCCCGAACTGTATTTTATAGAAGCATTTACATTGTCCGTTATACTCCTGTTGTACTTATATGCAACTTCCGGCGCTGCTTTTAACCCTGCCAATCCAAAACTGTCCTTAATTCCCTCGGACCAGTTTTTTATCTCCTTAAATGTACTTTTAGATCCATCAGAAATACCATTATTAAATCCTTCTACCGTAAATCCTGCAAATTCTTTAAACACTCTTGATGGCGAATGTATGCCCATCAAATTTGTAAACCAAGAACTGATATTGGATACCCAACTGGAAATAACTCCGTACGTGGTGTTCTGGTTTCCGGAAACTCCGCCATTGAATCCCTCTACAGTATATTTACCATAGTCAGAAAATACTGTGGATGGTGAATGTATTCCCATATTGGTTGTAAATGGCTGTTTAATGTTGTTCTCAAGATATGTGAGCATGGCATCATTTGTTGTGTTCGAATTTTCTGAAATACCATTATTATATCCATCTATCGTATTTTTCGCCCATCCTCTTCCCATACCAGAAAGCATGGCATCTTTTAAACTTCCTTTTTGTGTAATTGCTCCTGTTACTGTGTCTACAGCACTTTGAGATTGAGCAACACCACCATCCGCAAGTCCTTTGACAATTACCTTTCCGCCTTCTACTGCTACATTGTAACCTCTATCATTGTACCAAGTTGTTATTTCATTTTCTAATTCAGTTGTCATTGTTGGTATTGCTTCTTTTGTTCCTGCTACTCCTCCAATACCGAATTGCACCATTCCTTTTTCCCCAAGGTTATACATATCTTGGTCTGTCGTTCCATAGGAATCAATGATTGTTTGATATAGTTCTACTGCTTCTTTTCCGATTACCTGCTTACCATTGACAAATATTCCGCCAAGATCATCTATTGCTTTTGATGCGTTCAATGCAATTTGTCCAAAGTTAATCTTATCTACGGCATCAGACAATCTATTGTATTTTTGCGTATGCTGTTCAAGCATATCATTTGCAGTATTGTAAGATGTTGTAGCTTTTTCAACCTCATCTCTAAGCGTCTTTTGTGTTTCTGTTATTTTGGACTGTTCATCTTCTAAGAAAACCATTTTCTTTACAAGTTCATCATGTGCATCGCCTGCATTTTTTGCTTCTATGCCGTTTGCTTTTAAAGTGTCTGCATTTCGCTTCCACCAATCATTCCAGTCCTCTGTTGCACCTATATCCGAAATTATTTTATTGAGTTTATCTAACTCTGTTTTATTTTTTTTGTAGTTCTGCTCTGATACTTCCAACTCGACATTAGCTTCCGCAAGTGCCTTACTGTACTGCTCTACAACATCTTTGTATCCTGCAACTCTATAATATTCTTTCTGTGCTTCTATGGTCTTTAAAAGTTCTTCCTTTTGTACTGTATATTTTCCAGTAGTCATATCAATCTGTTTTGCTAATTCTGGACAAATATCAATAAGCTGTTGTGCTCTCGTTTTTAATGTTTCTTGATCTGCTGCTGTTAAGCTCGTCTTGTCTGCAAGTTCGAAATATGAATCTGCAAGCTGTTGAAGCTGATCTGCACTTGCTTCGGATTTAGATGTTAAATCCTTTGTAGTGCCAGCTAAATCTCTTAGATTTTGTGCGGCATCTTCCATTTTCTGGTTATTTGATCCTATTTCTTCCTCAAACTCCAAAAACTGATCTGCAATCTCTTTTTGCCAACTTTTATGGAAATTATATACAGCTAACCCTATTGCTGCGATCGCCGCTGCTATTGCTAAATAAGGATGCGCAACGACAGTAGCTGCAAAATTCAAAAGAGTATCTTTTATTGCCAAAATCTTTGTCTTAATATTGTCTAATGCTGATAACGTAATGGTTGATATTTTTATTGCTGCAATTACTCCAAGAATGGTTGCTTCTATTGGTGCAGCAGAAAATATACCAGACCATGTGCTTAGCCCAGCATTTATAGCTTTCCAAATTACCTGCGCAATTTTTCCACATATGCCAAGCCAATCTATATCAGACAGGAACTCTCCGATTTTCTTTCCAATCCTATACCAATTCACTCCATCAATAGCAGAAATCATTGCATCAAGCAAACCTTTCGCCCATGTATTCAATGTTCTTGCCAAAAGAGTAAACTTGAAAGTTTTGAAAAATTTATTAATCCCTGCTGCAATAGAATTTCCAAAATTCTTCCAGTTAAATCTCGTTCCAAAAGAATTTAAAAACTCCAATGCAGTATTCAATGCCCCTGCAATCGTTTTTCCGACATTCCCGAACAGTCTCGGATTAATAAGACCATTAAGAAAGTCTGCTAAACCTTTACCGAAGTTTCTTGCCTTGGAATAAATCTTATCCCAGTTGATAGACTCCATAGCTTTTGATAAGGCATCACTGATGTATTTTCCAAGTTGTTTCAGATTTTTAATATCACTTTCGTAATTTTTGAAAATGGTATCAGTCTTGACAAGTTTACCGCCACTGGCACCGCCTGATGCGCCACCACCGCCGGAACCGCCCGAACCTTTTTTGCCAGAACCATCATTTGTTGTAATCAGTTTCAATTCATCAAACTGACGGACACCCTTATTCATCTTGTCAATGTTCTTTGCCGCCTTTCCGGTATTGTCAGCAACATCGCCTGCGCTCTCTGCCGCATCTGAAAAACTATCTGCAAGACCTGCACCGGAATCCTCATATTTCCATCCGAAGATTGCGCCTAAAGCGTTTGTAACCTTTGTTACAAAGCTGATAACAACCAGTAAAACAGAATTGAGTGCTTTTACGAATGGTTTAAAAGCATTGATTAATGCTCCACCAATAACACTGCCAAGCTGTTCAAACGACTGTTTTAAAATTCTGATCTGGTTCGCCCACGAATCAGCAGTACGCGCAAAGTCTCCCTGTGCTGTCTGCGTATTGGCAAGGACGTACTGATACCGGAGCATTGTCTTTTCAGCCTGTGACATAGACGCAATATCAGAATCTAATCCCTGTTTCATCGCCCACTCTTTAAGGGTTGCCTGTGTAAGATCAAGACCGTAATCTCTTAATGGGCGTGTCTGTCCGGTAAATATTGCAGCTAAATCCTGCGACACAACATCCTGATCTATGTTATACAGAGATGCCATATCAGCAGTTAATTTTGTTAAATTCAAAGACACATCAGCCATGGAATCAGACAAACCAATATAGCCATCTGTCTGTTTGTTCAAAAACTCATTGGCTTTCTTTATCAAACTGCTGTCAATTCCCATGGCTGTTCCCATTGCTTGGAATCGGCTTGCCGTCTGTTTCAATGTCAGTTCTGACATACCGAACTGACGTATAGAGTCCTGTGCAAACTCATTGACTTTCTTTGACATGTCCCCAAAAGTAACATCAACAACGTTCTGAACCTCTGTTAATGCCGATGATATGTCGATTGCATTTTTTATTCCTCTTATCGCTCCGTACAGACCAAGATAAATCCCCATAGAGGACAAAATCTGTCTTGTGAATGACTTGAGTCCAATCAATGCTTTCCCTGTGGATGTCTTAAATCCAAGGAAAGAACCGGAAAGATTACTGATGCTGTTATTTAATCCAGTAATCGCACCTCCAGATCTGTTTGAAAGATTTCCAAGTGCCTGTGTCATTTGTAAAATATTTGCGCTTACATTTGGTGCTTTTGAGAGTGTCTCAAACAGATATTTAAGGTTATCAGCAAGCAAAGGTATATTTGTTACTGCACGTCCGCTTGCAACGCTTCCAAGCCTTGATATGGCTGTCACAAGGTTACTCATATTCGTCATATCAAAATTCAATGCACCTATCTTGTTCATCTGGCGTACAAAGTTTTGTAACTGCGCAGATAAAGCCGGCAGATTCTTTGTCGCCTGTGTAGATGCCTTGCCACCAATTTTCGACAGTGCCGACACCATGCTTGTGAGTCCGCTTGTATCAACAGCTTTAACACTTGCTATTCCAGATGCAAGATCTCTTACGGCAGAAGATATTCCGTGGATAGAATTTGCATCAACACCAGAAAATTTGTTGAGTGCTCTGACCATAGATGTTATTTCCGTAGATTTTCCACCTTTGAATCCAGTCGCAGCATCGGAAATGCTTCTGATTCCGCTTGCAATATTTGAAAGTTTTGCAGTGTCAAACGATATGCTTTCCCGGAGCCTATTCATGCTGTTTACAAGGCTTTCTATGGAATTACTTGCTTTTGCAGAGTCAGCTTTGATTTTTATTTGTAATTCATCAATGTCTGCCATATATGCACCAACTTTCTATGCAAAATAAAAAGACGGTAGGCTGTGACACCTTACCGTCCTTGATCTACTCTTTTAATTTTTCTCTTGTAACCGGTCCGCATTTCTTATCTACTGTAATTCCGACTTTTTTCTGGAATGTTCCAATACCGGTCGCCGTATCATTTCCAAGAATACCGTCCACATTACTGTTTCCCTTTTTATCTTTTTCATCCAGGCATCCGTGATAAATAAGCTCCGTCTGAAGCCATCTCACATCATCCCCTCTCATGCAAGGGAATTTTTTCTTTAAAATCCTTGCAGGTTCCGGGTATGGGTTTAAATGATCTTTTACATTTTTTCTAGGGTTTCTGCTTGTCACAATCGCTGTATGACCTTTTGTTTTTGTGACAAGAACATCTCCATTGTAAAGAACCATTCCTGTAACATACTCTCCAATATCATCAAACATGCCGCTCGAAAGCAATACAGATTTTTCATTTGCTGTAGTGAAATTACCAACATCTTTTCCAGTTGCATGAATAATGCATGCACGTACCGTTGTGCCGCAATCTGCTTCTGTTTTTACTTTTGAATTAATACCATATTTGACAATTCCAAGCCGGTGTCCCTGACAGTAGCCAATATTATCATTATTGCACGCTGTAATCATTGATTCTGCCAGTTTATCCGCCATATTTTTTGTTTTTGGTCTTAACACATACCATCCTTTTTTATGAACATAAAAGTTTTGCATACTTACTTCTGTTCCTGTCTGATCTCCCGGTCTCCCACCGGTCAATTTCCCATTTTCATCATGTCTTGCAGATCCAATTCTAATTGACATATTTATACCTCCAAGTTCTTTTCTGGTTTTGGATGGCTCAACTCATAGTTTGACTGCATAATTTTGAGCTTTGCCACAAATAGCTCTCTCTGTTTCTTAATTTCTTCTTCCGTCATTTCCGAATCATATTTTTTTTGCTGTTCATTGATTGGTTTTTCAATATACTTTGATTTTGCTTTCCGACCGGCAAGGCAATGTTCTACTGCCACCGATACCGCAGACAATCCATATGTTCCAAACCACATCCACATCTCATTGTCTCTTTGCTTTTTATCTAAGTTGTAAGCATCCGCATAAGGCTGTAAATCAGCCGGGCAGGACGCGTCTATATCATGCACGGTAAATCCATACCCTTTAGTGACTAAAAGCCAGAATGGGCGGATTTCCGCGCAATACGTTTCCCATGTAAGTTCTCTCTGTTCTTCTACTTTTTCCTCGGAGTTTTCTTCTCCGCTTCTTTCTGATCTGCTTTGAGCAGTTTTGATAAAAAACCGTTTTCAAGCAGCTCCGCTAAAAGTGCATTGTAAAGTACCTGAACATCTGCATCTTCTCCGTCAAAGTAATCATCCAGCATGGCATATACTTTTCCAAGCTGCTGTTCCTTTTCTCCCTCATTGTCCGGATTGTATCCAAGTTCCTCTTTGTGAAACTTCTGCGCGCCTACAAGGATTAACTCTGGAAGAAATAAAAGGATTTCGTCAACCGCTTCAATATCTTCCATCTGGTCTAATTTTGCTACTTTCTTGATAATTCCGCTTTTCACGGTTGCTTCATATCCAAACTTGATCTGTAATTCTTTCTCGCCAAATTTTAATTTTGTCATTTTCTTTCCCTTTCTCCCTCTCATATAGGGAAAGGGCAGTCCGAAGACCGCCCTGTTCTTTTAAATTGTTTCTTCAAGCTCTGGCTCGGTTGTCTGGTTATCGTCAGCCGATCCAACCGAACTATTCGACTGACGTGTTATTCCCCCGGTGTAAAAGCTACAGCGGTGTCCATGCCCTTGTATTCTTCAATGGTAAGATTCATTTCAACCGTCAAAAGTTCGTTCTGACCAATCTCCGGCTGTGGAATCTGCTCTGGCGGCTGAGCCACAACAAAAAACGCGTCGGTAAATCCCGGGATAATAGTTTCAAACCACATTCTTTTCCCGCCGGAAAGCGCCTTATACGCCGTGATAAGTGCTTCCCACTCTTCCTTTGTGGCATCCGTAAGGTTTACCGTGATAGGGAAAGAGCCACCGGTATCTGCGCGACCCTTTACATATCTGGTAATAGCATCTTCTAATGCAGATGCGTCAATCTGTTCCGGCTCAATGTTAATACCGCCGATTGCGTTAATTCTTGTAAGCTGTTTAAACGATGTAGGCTTTGTTCCGGCTGTCGCTTCTGTGCCATAGCCAAACGTAATTCCTAACGTAGACAATCCTGCTTCTGCCATTTTTACCTCTCTTTCTACCGCCAAATAATGCGGTTATCGGGCGCATCTTTTTGCACCCGGTGCATAAAAAATAGAGCCTTTCGGCTCTTTTACATCAATCTGTCGTTGGCTCCGATTATCCGCCGGAACCTTGCAACGCTTCTAAATTTTTTTTCACTGTCATTTTTAAACTCCGGCATTGCTGTAATTTGAAATCGCATCTGTTTAAAGGCATCAGCTAAAATAGCCATAATCCCTTTTGCATCGCTCTGCTTTGTGTTTGTAATGACGTCAACCTGTATTGTTTCCTGCACCGCATTTACGGATGTGCCCTCTAAATCTGCCCCACGTTCAAGCCCCGGCATCTCATGGATGTAAATAGTCGGGAAAACAGGGTCTTTATCAAGGTTCTTTTCAACCGTTGTAAATGCAGTGTCAAAATTCATGCTTTTGTATTTCTTCTGTAGTTTTGGTTTGGCTATCGTTACAACATTAGAAAAAATGTTTGTTTCAAGGTCAAATACCCACTGGTTGCCTGCCATTATTTAACCACCTCATATGTTTTCTTGAAAATATCCGGCTTGCATGGATATAATTCTCCACTCACACCGCGGATAATATAATCTCCTTCAGATGCAGTCATGTCACCCTCTAATGTTTTTATCTTTATAAATACATGAGGTCTACATTTACCCACTTCCCATGCTGTGTCGAGAATATCATAGATTAATGAACCACCGACAAAAGCTTTTATTTCTTCGAGATTTAATCCAGTCCACTGAATAGCTTCAATTTCTACCGGTTTTTTCCTGTACTTCATTATCCAAACACCTCCTTCGCTGTCTGTGTAACAATTTGACGCAACTCATTTGCGGTCAGATACATAAATGGTCGGCTTGGCATTCCCTCTGTAAACCACCAATCGCCATTGTCGTCCTGATAAAACCATCCATATCTTCCATCTGAAATCTGATGGATAGTTTTTCCACTTGCGTACTGCCACGAAACACCCTCCGGCAGTTTCCCAGGATAAGGACTTTGCTGTCCCACAATTCCGGTTCCAAACTCAACAAATGCGGCGTGTTCTGTACCGGCTATTACCGCCCATATCCCGCCGCCCTTAGTGCTTCCTTCATATTCCGCGTGAACACTTGAAATCAGTTCCGATGTAAATATTGCGTCAAGGTCAGCAATTTGCACTCTGGCAATCTCTACGCCCTTTTCCGCGAGTTTTTCTGCCAATAGCTGACACTTATATGTCAAGCTGTTTTGATAGGCTCTAAGCTCTCGTATGGCGTTCTGAATAGACTTTTCAGACAGGCTCATTGTGATTACTTTCTTTCCCATTCAGCACCTACTTCACATTTTTTTGCAATAAGAACAAATCAACCGTCAATCCTTCGTCTGCGACACCTTTTACGATGTAATCAGCCGAATTTTCATCAACGATTGTATTCTCTTCATCTTTGTACCTTACATCTGACCGTTTCCATACCAAAGAGCCAACGCTCAATGGAAGTTTCCCTTTGTCCTCGACAATCTGAACAAAGTTTGTGGAATTGTCAACGCCAAACTCTTTTATAAGTGCTTCACTCAACTTATTGCTGATTGAAGAATAAAAAACCACAGGCTTTTCATAACCTGTGGTGTATTCTCCTGTCGTTTTTGGTATTTTGTTTCCGTCATCGTCAAGGTAATAAATTACATTGCCATCAGAATCCGTGTATGAGGAATACTCAATGTTCCCCTCTTCATCCGTAACGTATACCGGAACTTTCCCGCTTTGTAACGAATAACACATTTTTTGCTTATTCAATTCAAGCATTTTATTTCACATCCTTGCCAAACCGTTTCCACAGTTCAGACAATTTTTCCCAGCCATACATTGCAACAAAAGCAACAATAAATCCTGCAATAATAGCCGCCAAAATCATGTACCATAAAATTGTCATCTGAATATACTGCATATATGCCACAAATGCAGCTACAGTAATTCCAATGGAAAGTACAAACACAAGAATGTCTGTCGGCACCTTAGAAAACGCTCCTACGCCCTTGATAACCTGTGTTATTACAGATACAACAAAAGCAAGTGCCCCAATGATTGCCAAAATGATTGTCATATTGGCAATAACGCTCTGTAAAATGTCCATGATTACACCTCCTTATCATCATTAAGACGGTTTTCAATTCCGTCAATTCTGTGATGCGCTGATTTCACACTTTCCTCAACTTTAATAATCCGGTTGTCATGTGAGTTGATTTCTTTTCTCATCTCCGAGACTTCATTCTTAATATCCGTCGTGTTGTTTGAGATGGCATCCAGTTTCATATTGATGCGTGTATTTTCTTTCACGCGTTCCTCAACATCCTTTGTGTCTGTTCGCTTGTTATTCTTTAATCCCATATAGACGGAAAAACCGAGTGATAACACGCTTATAATGATTGCTGTAGATAATTCTATCGTCACATCATATACCGCCTTTCTTTGTAATTGGCACACCGCCCACCACCGCTCAATGTGTGCCGCCTGCTACGTTTTGCCAACATCGGCAAAACGTAACGCACAATCTTCTAAACTCCTCGAAATCGATGAGTTATAATGATTTTACAAACGGAAATACTCCCACAAACAAGCTTTCCCTGTCTTTCCAGCTACGGCTTACGCCGTTTTCTGAATAGCTTGCCATATAGGCTTCTCCTGCCTGTGAATGGTCGTACACGGATAAATTGACGATTACATCCTCAAACTTTTTCAAGTCTTCGGATATTTTTTCATCCGTGTAGCTTTCCGGGTAATTTCGCTTGCTTACCACTTCATTTCTTGCCTGCTTGATAAGCTGTTCGATGTAAGGGTTATCTTCTTTCTTGTCGAACACAACAACATCAGAAGTAACACCATCTTCATCCGTAACGGTTTCAATATGAAATTGTTTCAGCCTGATTTTTACCTGCTCTAATGTTGTATATTCGTCCATTCTTTCCCACCTACAATCCGAACTGCTCGATCAAAATGCGTTTCAGTTCCGCTCCACTGATTTCTTCTGCACCATCGATCCCATGTTCAGCGGCAAGTGCCTGTAAATCAGCAGTGCTCATTCTGTTAATCTCTGTCTTGGTGTACCCGCCGGAAGATTTCTCTCCCGGAACAATGTCCGGGATTTCATCTCCTGCTTTATACCATCTTCCATTGCGCTTTACTGTATATTCAGCAATCATACCGCACCTCCTACGCAACTTTCATGACAACAACGCTGTCCATGCCCTCAAAAGTAGGCAATCCGATCATTGACACAATGCAATGCGTGTTGATCGGATGATTTGTTGCGTATGTATATACCGAAATACCGGTTTCTACAATAGAAAGGTTTCCGTCTGTTAAACTTCCGCTTCTTTCTTCCGGTGTCTTTCCAAAGACATAATCTCCAAGGTACACGCCGGATGCCTGCGCTGAAATAACTCCTGTAGGAATAAAATATTTGGTGGCACCGTCTGCCGGGTCGATGTAAAGTTTGTCGTAAACTTCAATCTCGATGCCGTATCCTCTAAGATACTCTGTAACCTGCCCCTGCTGTAAACGAATACCTCCATTGTAAGCAGTAATTCCAAGCACCTGTTTCTTTGTGTCTTCTGCCTTAAGAACCATCTCCCATGTTTCTGTATTCATGCTAAAACGCGCAAGGGAATATCCGGTTTTCTTTGCAAACTCACGTTTAATCTCGATAAGGTCATCAAGTGGCGTTGCTGTTTCGGATGCAGACCATTTATCGGTATCGCTTCCGGAGATATCCTTGTAATGATCTCTCTTGTGCGCCACTCCATTGTCCGAAGTATAATCCACATAGTAGCTCTTTCCGCCAATTGTTACCTGTACTCTTGGAATACCATCAGATGGTGCTAATAACTGCCAAATCTGGCGTTCCGGCACTACTCTTGCGCCCTCAATCAGCATCATCGGTTTTTTGCTGATTTCTCTAAGCACCTGGTTTGCCATGTTGGAATTTTCTGCCGACTGGTAATTTGCATACTCCTGCTCTTCACGCTCTGTTACCATGTAAGATTCACGGTAGAAAGGCATCTCGTTCTGAATGTCCGAAAATCCACCAACGTCTCTTAACTCTGCCTGCGCATCAAAATTGGATGCCTTTAAGGATACTGGAAGACCGTTTTTCCCTTTGATAAATCTAAGCTCAAGGCTGTCCTGTTTTCTGGTTCCAAATTTCTGTCTACCTAAGTAAGGCGCAGAACCAAGCGTTTTTTCATAATTATTCCACATAACCCCAAGACTTCTTGCGGTAAATGCTTCTGATAATGGTAATGGCATTCTCTAATACCTCCTTTTTTTAATCAAAAAAAGTGACACGCGGTGTTGCTGCTTTTGCAGTTGCTTCCACGGTCACTCCGTTCGCTGTTACCTTTGCGCTGTCAATAGAACCCTGATATACATAAGTTCCCGGCGCATCTCCCATTGTTACGTCAACATCTTCCAGAAGATATCCTTTGCAAGATGCATCATTGCTAGGAAATGGTGTTCCTGCCTTTGCAATTTTCTTTCCGTTCGCATCTGCGCTTGTTACCATTGTCTGCGGAACGATGCACGCCGCACCCTCATAAGGAAAGAATTTTAAAATTCCTTTACTCTGTTTAAAGTCTCTTTCAATTGGTTTTCCCATAATTTACCTCCTATAAAACATAATGGTCTTTGGCTTCTGCATTTTTTGCCGGTTCGCCAAAGCTGATACTTTCGGCATTTTCAACATCTGCCGTTTTTTTATTCTCTCCACCTGCAGTACCGCCGCCCGGATTTTCAGAATTATTTGCAATCTCCTGTTCCTTTGCCTGCGCTGCTGCGGTTTCTTTTTCGGACATAATCTTTCCAAGTTCGGCTGTATCAAAGCTGCCATCTTCTTTTACAATTGCTTTTGCCTGCTCTGCGGTTACTTTGAAATTGGTCATAGCCTTTTCACGCAAATCTCTAATAGCATTGTTTTTTTGCAATTCTGCAATTTGCTGATTAGCTGTGTCTAATGCCTTATTTGCCTTTTCAAGTTCTGTCAGATTTCCAGCCTGCAATTCGTCAAGCTGTTTCTGTAAACCATCTGCTGTGTCAGCTTTAGCCTTGTAGCCATCGGCTCTGTCTTTCTCTTTCTTTGTTTCGCTATTGACTTGATTCAGATAATTGCTTACCTGTTCATCCGTAGGCTCTGCCACTCCGATAGCGATAAGGTTTTGTTTTGCCTGTTCTCTTGTCATGATTACCTCCGATTCACTACGCTTTTTTACGTTGGTTGCTCAACTTGTGATTTCTCCTATTTCACGCATAGGTGCAAAATTTATAAAATAAAAACAGCCACCAATTACTCGGTGACCGTTTTATCTTTGTTCATCTGGCTCTGTGTGCCATCTGTATTCATTTTATTTATCAATTCTTGTGCTTTCTGTTCCTGCTCTTCTACATCATCAATGGTTTTCCATAAAGCATCCATGTATGGCTTAGACTGCAAAAATGTTTTTTCCGAATCTCCCCAGAGTCCGACCGTTTTAATTGCAATAAGAGGATGTATGCCGCACTCTAATAGCTGATATAGTGTTTGCGACTTTGTATACATATTGTCTTGCGGGCTATGATTGATTTGCACATCAAAATCCCTCATTGACAATTTCAAATCATTGTCCTTAACGCGTATTACATTTAAGACAACTTTTGCAAGTCTCTTCTCTGCCGATTTCACAATTGGGTCTTTTAATTTTGCTCTTGTCTTTGAAAAATCCCATCCAGCCCTTAATGATACTGCTCCTTGTGTATCTCCTCCAGAGTTTTGGGACTCTCTGTTTGGTATTGCTAATATTGCCAAGGCATTGTCCCACAAATCATCTTTTGCCACCTGACACTGGCTCTGATTTAGTTCCTGCGTCATAATCTCAACATCGGCTTTGTTATCCTTGTTATTGGACTTTACCGTCAAAGCATGGCTCATTTTCATCTCTTCAAACGTTTTTTGGTCGATTTCACAGTTCACAAACTTAACCCAGTACTGAACAAACTGCTCAATTCCATCCATTCTGTTTGACTGCATATTGTTTATGGCATCCAAAATACCTATGACAAGCTCAATATCAGAAATTCTCTCATGATTATTTGGAAACTCAACAATAGGTATACTTCCAAATGCGTGCAATTTCCATTCAGAAACTACTCCATTTTGAATTTTGCATGAATAATTGTCTGTATAGCACAGTTTGTACCATCTTCCATCTTCGTCCTTAAGCTCCTGTACGGCAATCACCGGTTCTTCCGTACTCCGATTATAAATAACACAAGTATTCATCGGAGTAGGGGCAACAATCTGAAATGGTATTTCTCCATTTGCAAATCTTACCGCCTTAAAAGATGTTCCGGTTGCTGACTGCCACTCTCCTGCTTTAATGTCTTTTTCCTGTTTATTCGCATCCACAAGATAGTCATTCAGCGCATCCACTGCCCGATTAATTTCATCATCATCTTTTCGACTGATAAACTGTATTGGCTCTCCATATGTCTGTCCTACTTTGAACTGAACAATCTCATACGCATGATTTTCTACTATTTTGTTTGTAATATCAGCATTTTGCACCTTTACACGGTATAAAACAGGCTGGTCACCTTTGTAATATCGCCAAAGATATTCTATGATGGTTTTGTTGTAATAAAAATTTCCGATGCAGTCTCCCACCACATTGACAATATTATCTGCTGTGATGGTTTCAACATCAGTATATAAAATTTTTCGCCCATAACAGCCTTTAACAAGATCTTGGAGAGATTTATTATTCATAATTGGCTCCTAAATAAACGTCATCCCACTGGATGTTGACCGGATTGGAAGAGATTTTAATTCCGTCTTCCCATTCTCCGGATAAAAAACAACTTTCTTGTGGCATTTTCTACATTCCACAGAAATGTTCATTGTTGAACGCCCATCGTGCGTGGCGACTTTTCTTCCGCACTGCGGACAATATATTGTTTTTGGTATATATACCATAAGGTCCTCTTTTCTTTGCAAAAGAAAAAGCACCGGAGATTCCTATTCGATGCTCTTCCAATGGGGGGATGGTAAAGTGTTCAACTATTTGTTGACTTCTTCGATTATAACTATATCAGAAAAAAAACGGACATATCGGACAACTTTACTCTTTCATAAATCTATCAAACGCTTTTCTCACGCTGTCTTCTGTGTTATTGCCTCCTATTTGGTCGGCAACCTTATTCCAAGATTGATTTTCTAAAAATCTAAGGTTAATTATTCTTCTAATTCTGCTATCATCAACGCTTGCAATAAATTCTTCAACCTCATTGGTTTTTTCCAGCAAATCATCTTCAAGCAACTGCAACGTGGCTTTTCTAGCATAAAGAAGTGTTTTCTTTCTGCTGTACTCTGGAAAAGGTATACCCTCAATCTTAAAATGCTGTTTACCGCCATCGCCGCCGCTAACAGAATCTATAACCATTTCTCCGGCTTCGATTTTACTTATATCTTTTTCAAGCCGTTCTATCTTTAATCTTACTTCTTTCACCTCTTCTTGCAGGTCTGAATATTGTGATAAAACTTCCTTTGTTACCATAAGATATTAATACCTCCTGAATGGGTTTTGCGCTGCTTCAACTCTTGCTATTCTTTTATTGCCATAAATCATGTCACATAATTGTGCCGTAGAGTCTATCCCGTCATCATGCTTCATTTTCCCTTCAAAAGTAGCAGACAAAATATTTTGAAAATACTTTCTGTACTCTTTTGTTTGATATTTCATGTCCACAAAATGAAGTTTTCGTATGTCTGGAGCATGATTTTTGATTCTATCCATTTTTGCAGTCTGATTGTCTGCCGGATCATGACTTGTGTTAATAGGGTATCCGTCTTTTTCCCATATTTTTTCACAGTCTGTGCGGTATGCTGATGTTGTCTTTGTTTCCTCAAAATGGACTTCTGCTGTCTTATTATTAAATTTATCTAAATGTCTTTCCATTCGTGAAGTAACTTCCGGTATGGTAATTTCCTTATCACCGTCATTGTAGACAACATCAGTAATATAATGTTCTCCGTCAATCTCATAGCAGATAGGCATTGATACAAAATCACCGCCACCATAAGCAGGGTCATTAGCTGCAAATATCCTATCAGGTCTTATTCCTTCAAGTTCTGCCGGATTAAAGAAATTCATAATATCGACATTGAACATCTGACCCTTTCTTTCAATAGGCTCCTGTTGATACTGTGCAAACCATGATGCCATATCGTCATTGTTTTCAAAAGATGCCATACGTCTTTTGTAATCAAGAGTTGTATATCCCAAATGATACGGATAATCAAAATTGCTTTCTCCGTTTTCATTTAGGGCAGGAATAATAACCTCTCTGTGCCGTATGCCTTTGTATTCAGGATCATTTTGTAATAGGTCTAAACGTCTACCTTGAACGTCCTTTTTCGCCCAACGTGTTCCTATCCCCAACAATTTAGCCTTTCCAGGCTTAATTCTCGGCATAAAGTTGTTGTCGAATTTTCCCCATACAGTATTTTGCCTGTCTTCACTCAATGCTTCATCAATACCGCTGAATAAGTCATCATAAACTCCAAGCCCGTCACAGTCACAAGCACCATTCAATGTTCCGTAAATGCTTCGCATTGTAAATGTTGGGTATGTTTTTTTACGTATAAGGTCTACTGTCAAATCTTTTCCGTCAGTAACCAACTTTTTCTCTACTATATTTGAATATATTTCAGCATACGTGTATGTCGGGTCCGTAATCATTTCTATGATACCGTCATAGTAACCACCAGTAATTTTGTCTGAATATGCCGAATACAGATTAGATCGCTCTGGCCTGTTAGAACCAAACCACAGATTTCCCATTTTGACTATTTGTGTCTTGCCGATTCGTCCAGGGCAAAATACCATTCCTTCGTCCAGCACATCATCGTACAGATCTTGAATAAGCTGCGCTACCTGCCGTAATGGATTTATTCTCGGCTGATAAAATCTCTCTTCTACCGGTCTATTCTTTTCCATGTATAGCATGAAACTTTCAAATCGGTAATGTGCTTCAATCAGAAGAATTTTGTAATAGTCATCAACAAGGGTGTATTTTTCTTCATGTTGTTGGCTGTATTTTTCAAGGTCAAGTATTCTACCGCCTGTCCTACCCATGCAAAAACGCTCTACAATGCCCTTAGAACGGCTTGTAAGTTGTAATCCATACTGAATATCCTTTTCTGTATTTATTGCCACTCCTGCCGCTTCTATGTACGCGTCAATGACCTGTTCATCTATTCTATGTGTATTTATGTAATTTTCATATCCATTTACTGTGGAAATTAGGCTTGAACTTGCCAAAAGAAAAGCACCTCCGCAAAAAAGCAGAAGTGCCTTAAGACCTCTGCCAATAATTTTTGTTGGTTAGCGACTAACTCCGTTTGTTAGCCGGTAATAATTTTTAAATTCTTGCTGTACAGTTTTCGACCTCAAATTCCTTGCTTTCGCCGTTATAAATTGGAACTCCATTCTTGTCCGTATTGTATCTATCAAACACACATACAGTATTTATGCCATTTCCAACACAGTCTGCATGAAAGTCTATGTTGTATACCTTTTTCTGCCATTTTCCGTTAGCATAAATCTTTGTGTAACCGCCTTTTCTTGTTTTAATGATTATTTTACTTCTTGTTTTCTTCATTTATTCACAACACCTTTCTTGAAACTTCGGCACATTCTTTTCTTTTATCGTCATTGGTGCATTCTCTGTCTGTGTTATATCGGCAAAAGGTCAGGTTGCATTTTTTATTATTAGGTTCGATAGGCTCTTGTTTATAAAAACATTCATAAAGTTTTTGCCTGTCTGCCTCGTTATTTGCCACAATAACAAGTTCATCTTCTAAATTGGAACAATCTATAGGCTCGCCGTTTCTACCGCCTATTTCGCGCGATTGTGCTTCTCTAAGTGCTTCACGCTCTATTGATTCAATTACTTCTGCCATGCTCATTCTTCAATACTCCTATCAAATCATGCATTTAAATCAGTAGTTTTTAAATATTCAACGAACTGTGCCCAAGCCTGTTCGCATGTTAAATCGCCAACAGGATTTTGAACATAGTATTCTTGGAAATATTCCCTGGCCTTTTCTTTTTCATCTTCGGAATATGAATCCCATTTAGAAACTCCAGATTTCTTTTTGAAAAATTCACATTCATGTTCACTGTCAGCAAATCCAGCACCAGGAATCCATTTTCCCGAATGGTTGCACATTTCAGCCATCCCTACAACTTCGTTTCTATCAAATCCAAGGTAAGCACAATCATAACACGTCATTCTTCAACCAACTTTCTGCCGCACATCGGACAAAATACAATATCAAAGTATCCTTTCGCCATACAGTAGTTTGAATAAATCACAATTCCGGGAACTTTGTCCCCTGTATTCATCATAATTTGCGCATTTGTCAAATTCGTTTCATTTGCACACTTCTGAATGGGAATATTAGCGCCGAATATTCTGCCGTTATCGTAATCCTTGCAAAATTCACACATTTCAATCACTTCCTTATAAACCTAGGTTCACAATCTTCCAAAGTTGTTACTTCTATCATTTCCGGTTCATTTCTGCAAAGCCTTCCGTTTGAATCAAAATATGGTTCCAGTTCTATCTTCGTACGGAAACCATATGGAGTTTTGCAATAAGGGCATGCTTTCTTGTCACTTTCAATTGGTGCGCCACAATTTGCACAATTTAAAACCATATTTATACCTCAATCAAAGTATCAATCAGATCCACTAATTCCTTTTCCGTCTTTTCTTTTGGAGTTTTTCTAAATCTTGTGAAAACATACTCCAAAATAGCTTTTATCTTCAAACATTCTTCCGGACTTGGAAAATAATTCTTCGGACGTGCAGTTTCTTTGCATATATACTCTGCATTTTCCATGCCAAGACAGGATAAACGACCGGAATATATTGGTAATGCACTGCATTTGAATAATTCAGCCTTAATCACTAAATGTTCTTTGTCGTATTCAAAATTCTTATCATGTGCCTTTAATTTTTCTTCGATTCCATCAAGGAACTCAACGCATTGCTTTGTTGAATAGCCAACATAAACAAATTCAAAATACATACTCACACCCCATTTTGCGTAAAAAATACCAACCATCGAATAGCGGCACAAGGAATCGAACCTTGTCATACCAAACCATGCCAACCGCTTTCAAATCTGCAATTTCTATTCACGGAAGTGTTTTATGTTACCAATGATACCGCTTACCATCCATACATCTTCCATCGACCTGAACTATTGCAGTAGTGCCAGACTAAGTGAAGATAAGGAATTGATGTGGCGTGGATTTGCACCACACAGGAGTGTACAATCTGGTCATCTATGTTGTCGGTTTCAACCAATTCTCTACGACAATTCCGTTTACCTATTCCGTCACACATCAACACCCAATTTTGTTCGGGCAAACGCAGTGTGTAGGATTCGAACCTACAAGGCGAATAAACGCCCGACCGGATAGCAACCGGCTCCAATTCCATTATGGGAACACTGCCGAATTTTCTTGTATCGCCAAGAACATTAGGAAAGAAGCGGCGGGAACCTTTCTTGCTGGAGTTGTGCCCGCAGGTGGATTTGAACCACCATTCTGCTACCTTGCTTACTCCGATTATTTCAAATGGAAAGTGCCGGAATCGAACCGACCTCACGGATTATTGGTGCACCTCACCGTAATTGCTTCCTTACGATATACCTTTCCATGTGCGTTTCCATGCTCAGCCAGCGAAGTCGAGCATGGCGTTTTTTATCTTCGCAGGGCATCCGCCAGTTACCTGCTAGTTGGTAGCTATCCAACCACATGGGGAAGAGAGGAATCGAACCTCTATTGTTTACCACTTGGGAACTGATTTACAGTCAACCGCAACACCTCCAATCGTTGCCGCTTCCCCAAAACCGCCCTCAGACGGTTAGCAATCATATTTTTCGTGCCATGCGTTGCACTATCCTGTGTGATATCACAGGAAATAGGCTGGTGAGGATTTGCACCTCACATAACAACGACTTTCCACAACGGGTAACACCATTAACAGGTTCCTTCATTGCCTTGTTGATTCAATGACTTGTTCCTAACCAAAGCGTGGTTGTCTTATGCTTAAGCGTCTACCTTTTCCGCCACAGCCTAATTGCATTTTTGACAGCTCAGGCACCGTGGGATAGGCACCCGAACTATCAATAGGAATCCGCCTGTATTGCTCGTCAGCAAATTACGGGACAACCATCATCCAACAACAAGCGGTCTTCCGCCTTGCCGTACTTCGCGGCAAACGCCACCGGACGGTCTCGCACCGTCCTTAACAGAAACGTCCTAGTAGCGAAGGAGACGAGTAGGTACTTTTACGAAACAAACAATAATGCTTGTTTCTCAATCGGAACGGCAGGAATTGAACCTGCGACCGCTCGGATATAAGCCGAGTGCTCTGCCAACTGAGCTACGTTCCGCTACGGCATATTAAAATGCCGCAATATAGGATTTTTTATCTTGTTTTATATTTGCTCACGGACATCGGCATTGAATCGCACGCCGAGTTATTCTGATTCAAGCTGTTTTGTCTGTGAGCTTAAGTTATACCGGATGCTCCGATTTCTCGCTCTGGTGCTCGGCGTCGCTATCCAGATCGAGCAAATCTCCGGTGATGTCCGGTCCTTTTGATTTTGTTACATGTATTCTTTCCTCTGCACAAATGATAGGCAGCTGATCGCAAATATCAAATATTGGACTATAAAACATTCTGTTACCTCCACATCAGAAACATGTTCAGCAACAGCAACATCACAAGTACCCATAATGCAATTGCTGTTTCTTTGTCTTTGGATTCTCTGCCAGATACAAATAGTATCAGCATAAAAATAATATCCAGCGTCGATATAATCGTTTTAATAATTACCATGGTTGTTTTCCTCTCACAAGTTTCTTTAGCAGGATTCGAACCTGCGAATACTGGAATCAAAATCCAGTGCCTTTTCACTTGGCAAATGGGCGATATTACATTTGTTGTTCTTTCAGTTTCCAATTCCTATCAGGCGATTCAACATCAATACTGCCGCTTCTTTGAAATCCTCTTTCCCAATATCAAGTTCATACCCGTTCTTATCCCTAGAATCCCAAAACTTGTCATCCAAAGCGCTCAACATACTTTCCAAGAAAATGTGATACAGTTTGTCACTATGCATTAACTCATTTCGCAAAACTTCAGATGCCTGTTGAACCGTCTCTGGTGTAAATTTGAATCTAATGTCACCGTTCATATCAATATCCGGCGAACCAATGGTTTCAAAAGTGAATTGTGGAATTTCATCCGCTGAGACATGAAAATCAACGCTTTTGACGCATTCAATCTTCTTGCCGTCTATGTAGCATTCAGTTCTCAACCAATCTTCATTTTGGTTTACGACCTTAACTCTTGGAATTCCCATACATATACACCGCCTTTTTGTTAAATTTTATTTTTGAAAATCGTTATCGAATGTAACTTTTTGAATTTTTATCTGATGTGAAAATTTGATATGTTAATCAATGCTGTATATATGGCATTCTTTCTTACCAAAGGCACGTTCTTTTTTGTGGTAAAAGCATTCTCTCTTTAACCGGAATATCTTCCCCTTCTCGCCGCCGCGATCAAGTAAGGTTCTATGTGCTTTCCTCTTTTTGCTTATGCTCGTCATTCCAGATCTCCTAGTTGAATTGGACTATGCACGAAAAGGTCTTTTTGTTTTTGAGGATATTTAAAGGACTTAGTAGTGCTGATTTTCTCAACCTATCAAACCCCCTCCCCATCCATGCCGAATCATGCTTTGAACATTGATAAATTGTTTGAATTGTTCGTTAAATTCCATTCGTATTTTACAACTATTCGCAAAACCCTTGTTTTGTGTAATGTATCAACGATTTAATGCGCCTTAAGACCATTAAACACTGGACTTTAAATTGTTTGAATTGTCTATTGCGTTTTTCTCGCTTTTTTCAACCAGAATTGTCGGAGTTGTTCGGCAATCCTATACAATTATTAGCCCCAAGATGTGGCAGTTCTTCGGCTGTCAACGCTCTTGCTCTGGATCCCTGATCTCTAACGCCCGGCATATTGAAACCGCAATACTTGTTGAGTGATGGCATGTAGCACATTGGGTTATTCTTCCCAGAAGTCTGTAAACCTACAAGACTTTCCTCACGCATTTCGTCAATCTTTTTGCAAATGTCGGAGCCTGATGAGCCTAGCTGTACGCCATTAACCCATCCATTTAGTGTATCTCTATGTATTCCGGTAAAGAATACAAACCCTGTAATATTAATTATCTTCTCATAGTCATTGCAAAGGTCTATATATAAATCTAATATATTATTAACCTTGTGTGTGTCATATGCATTATTGATATTATTATCATCCTTAAGATATTTTGGATTTATTTTAAATACATGCTCATAAACATATTTACAACAGTTATACCATCTGTTCTGCGATACTTTGCACATATCCTCAATGCTTCTCTCTTCCATCCAGAGATTTATATACATGTCAATGTCATCTTTAAAAACATCAACGGTATTATTATTTATTTCCTGATTTTTGACTGCTGACATGTTATATATCTCCTCTCTCCAGTACTGGAATACTTAAAATAAAAAATGCAACTGATACAATCAGATCATGATGATCTCGACTGTACCGGCTGCATGAAGTCCGTTTCTTTCGGGACCTCGACGGCTGCCGCCGCCCGTTGCCCGAATGCTTTTTAATTTAACAAAACAATATCATTCTATCATTTTCTTGTCAAGGTATATTTTAAAATTAAATT
>OODL01000275.1_pt1 | contig 64965 bp, 61 predicted proteins | sample 1671181 | NCBI WGS metagenome assembly OODL01 (sample SAMN06348130, study PRJEB24527) | human gut metagenome | biome: human gut; feature: ankylosing spondylitis patient; material: feces | host: Homo sapiens | place: China | collected 2015-10 | reverse complement strand
AAGTTGTCCCTGAAAAATTTCATCCTTCGTAGTTCAAAGTCGGGTGGTTGTCAAGATGATTTTTTTGGTTTGGTGTCGTCTTTTAAGCTGCCGCACAACGATTTATATACTAACATTATGACAATAGAAGAATTTAAAGAATACATACGTATCAATGGACGTATTGAAGGAGGTTCCGAAGCACACCTGCTGATGCATTCCATGTCACAAGACGCTTTACGCATCACTATGGAAATCAATAACAAATACCATACTCACGAGGAACTTTTGGCTCTTATATCAGAGCTGACTGGTACAGAGATAGATGAATCATTCGGTATGTTTCCTCCATTCACAACAGACTGCGGAAAGAATATGACATTTGGCAAGAATGTCTTTATCAATGCAGGATGTAAGTTCCAAGACCAAGGTGGAATTACAATTGGGGATGGAGTTCTTATCGGTCATAACGTGGTATTGGCTACCATCAATCATGATGAGCGACCATCACATCGAGGAAGCATGACTTTCAAACCTATCATTATAGGTAATAATGTCTGGATTGGAGCGAATGCTGTAATTACTCAAGGGGTAACTATTGGTGATGGTGCTATCGTTGCAGCCGGAGCAGTAGTAACACGTGATGTTGAGCCTATGACTGTCGTGGGTGGTGTTCCTGCCAAGTTCATCAAGAATATTCAGGAGGATTAGCAAATGACCTCCAAAGAATCAGCACTACTCGCACAGATGCAAGACCTTGGCTATAGCAACGGCATGATAGTTACAGCCATGCGTATTCTTGTCCAGTCAAAGGCTGCTCAAGATGATGCACTACTCTATCTTTATGACGAGCAACCATCAGAAAATCAGTTTATCGACTATATCGCTTCACTATGTGCAGGTACAAATCAAATTGAATTACCTTAAAATCAAAGACCTATGAAATTTGGAATGAGAACGCCATCTCTCAAAAAGAGTATAAGCGCACGTACAACAGGCAGGCTGAACAGAGCCGTCAAGAAAGCTATCATCCCAGGATATGGAAGAAAGGGAATGGGAATATTGCATCCCAAGAAGGCTCTGTATAATCAAGTCTATAGAAGAACCACCTTCAGTATCTTCGACTTGGCTAAAGCTGCCTCAGGTAATAAAAGAAGAAGTGCCGGCAATAGCGGATGTTGCTTGACGCTTATGTTCTGGGTCATTATAGCAAGTCTGACTTTCCTTATATATTAAGCACGTACTCATTATGAATATTGAAGACGCAAGAAGCTATGCACTAAGCCTCGATTGTACCACAGAGGATTTGTTTGCCGAGAACTGGTTATCCTACCGAGTAATGGGCAAATGGTTCATGTTGTTGCAACTCGATGCACCCGAACCAAGAGTGGCGATTAAACTACCGCCTGAAGATGGGCAAATGCTTAGAGAGCGCCATGAAGGAGTAACGGCTGCCTATCACATGAATAAGGTTCATTGGAATGACTTGTATCTGCAAAAGTTGCCAAATGAATTTATAAAAGAGCAAATATTGAATTCTTATCATACAGTTGTTAAACACTTGCCCAAAGTTTTAAGACAAGAAATCGAAAATCAGCAAAAAAATCATTATTAATCCAGTTGCCATCCGTCTTTTGAACCAGCAGCTCATCAGTCCGCAGTTCAATAATCCCACAGAAATTGTATCTCATTTGGGTGCCATGCAAGCCCAGGACTACCGCATGATGCGATGGGCAGTGGCAATGCGCACCAAGAAACCATCGGAAGAGGCTTTTAGAGAAGCCTATAACAGTGGTGAAATTATCCGAATGCATCTGCTACGCTGTACTTGGCAATTAATAACTGCAAAGGATTATGGATGGATGCTCGAACTGTGCGCTCCAAAAAGTCTATCAACATTGAACGGTTGGATGAAATCCAATAAAATCAACATACCCGAGGAGGAACTTCTTACCATGCAAAGAATCATCATAGATACCGTTGCAGACAGAAAGGATATAACCAAGGAGGATATCACAGAAGCATTCGTTCAGCATGGATTTTTAATGGATGACAATCGTATATCCTATCATATTCGTTTGGCCGAGCTTAACGGATGCCTGGTCAGTGGCAACCTTCATCCTAGTAAAGCCACTTATTGCCTTGCCGAAAACAAGATACATTCAACCACAAAGCTAAGTAGAGATGAAGCATTGTCTCTGCTTACTACCAAATATTTCCAGAGCCGTAGTCCCGCCACTTTGGAAGATTTCGTGTGGTGGTCAGGATTGAATGCAGGAGATTGTAAAAGAGGCATTCAACTGCTTGGCAGCAAGTTGTTCACTGAAACTTGGAAGGGAAGGACGTTCTATATATTGGATACCTGTCGCACCAAAGGCTTCCGTAAGGGCTGCACCCATCTTCTGCCCCCTTTTGATGAATATCTAATTGGATATAAGAGTCGAGATGTGGTTCTTGCGACCGAGCATCGTCATCATGCGCACAACAATAATGGCATCTTTTATCCCATCATAGCGAAGGATGGAGAGATTTGTGGCAACTGGTATCCGTATAAAAGTACCTTGCAGACAAAAATGTTTGAGCCAGACATCGTCATTGACTTGGAAAAATACTGGCAAGCATACCAGAAACAACAAATCAAATGGAAATAACAATATATGATGAATAAAATATTAGACCAACAAATATGTGGCAACAAATAGAATTCAGTTTAAAAGAACATCGTCGTGGTTTTCACCTTGTTACAGGTGAAATTATTGGTAAATTGCCAACACTACCCAAGGTAGGGCTGCTACATCTGTTTATCAAACATACCAGCTGTGCGCTTTCCATCAATGAAAATGCAGATCCTGATGTGCGTATAGATATGGAGAGTATCTTCAATCACCTGATAAAAGAGGGAGAACCCTATTATCAACATACGTTGGAAGGTTTGGATGATATGCCGGCTCATGCTAAATGTAGCATCATAGGACCAAGCCTGACCATCCCCATATCAAATGGCAAATTGAATTTGGGAACTTGGCAAGGCATTTACTTGTGTGAGTTTAGAGATTATGGTGGGGCTAGAAAAATCGTTGCCACTATCTCTGGTGAATAAGGATAAACCAAGGACTTAGTACCCTTATCACTTATATTCTTTTCTACGCATCTTATTATCAAAGCGTTTACGATTAGCTTCTTGCTCTTCAAGGAGCTGTCGTTTACGCTCTTCTTCAGGAATTGCTTGTTATCATCCTAGTTAATGTCTTACTTATTTCTATCCCCATACAGAGTCTTATCTTCGGCAACCATGTCAAAAGAGGAATCTTTTTCTATCTGATAGCTTGGCTTCTCCAAAGGGATTACCTTGCTATCCTTTGCGACAGCCAATAAAGGATTAAGTCGTTCCTTGAGTTTGGTGTTGCGTTTCAGAACAGTCATGTTGTGAATGGCATAAGCCAATGCCTTGGTTGAACCTATCAGCACACAGATTTTCTTAGCACGAGTAATGCCCGTATAAATGAGGTTACGTTGTAGCATCACATAGTGATTCATCAACACAGGCATCACGACAATAGGATATTCTGAACCTTGGGATTTATGAATGGTGGTCGCATATGCTAATGTCAACTCATCCAGCTCGCTCACCTCATACTCTACCAGCGTTCCGTCGAAATCTACCATCAAGGTGCGCTCTTCCATATCCACATCCTGAATATACCCCAAGTCACCATTGAACACATTCTTATCGTAATTGTTGCGAATCTGCATCACACGATCACCTTGACGGAAAGAATAACCGCCACGGTTCAAGCCTATCTTGCTTGGATTGATAGCCTCTTGCAATACGATATTCAAATTCGATGCACCTACCACACCCCGTTGCATGGGAGTCAGCACTTGTATTTTGTTGGTCGGCATACTGTAAGCCTTGGGTAAACGATTCTTTACCAACTGTACAATGTTGGTAGCCACCTGTTCTGCATCATCATTTTTGATGAAAAAGAAATCAGTATCCTTGCCATTGCTCAAATCAGGAAATGCACCCCGATTGATGGCATGGGCACTCATTACAATACGACTGGATTGCGCCTGTCGGAAGATGCGTGTCAGTCGTATAACAGGTATCTTCCGTGAATCAATGATGTCACGAAGCACATTGCCTGCACCCACACTGGGTAACTGGTCAATATCGCCCACAAACACCAAACGCATCCCCAGTGGAATTGCCTTCATAAGGTTGTTCATCAGAATGATGTCTATCATCGAACATTCATCCACTATCAACGCATCACCTTCCAACGGATTCTCATCATTGCGTTTGTAGCCATCGGCAGGATTGAACTCCAACAAACGATGAATCGTCTTGGCTTCCATGCCTGTAGCCTCACTCATGCGTTTGGCAGCACGACCTGTTGGAGCAGCCAATAGAATCTGTAATCCGGCAGTTTTCAAAGCTGCTATGATACCTTGTGTAGTGGTTGTTTTTCCTGTACCGGGGCCACCAGTGAGCACCATCACTTTAGAATCTACCGCTTGACGAATAGCAGCTATCTGCACTTCATCATATTCTATGCCGGTTTCTTTTTCAATGGCTTTCAAATTAAATTTGGGATGCTTGCCATTGTCTGATGCATTCATTAGGGCCAAAAGACGTTTGGCTGTACCACATTCAGAGTGATAAAAAGGAGGGAGATAAATAGCCTCTTGTTCCATCATCAACTTCTCTTCCCGAATCATATCAGTCATTGCCTGACGAATATTCTCTTCATCAGCCTCCAGCAACGTAATTGCAGCCTTGACCAATTGTTCTTCCTCGGCATACACATGACCCTCGTTGCTAAGTTGGTTGAGCGTATAAAGCAGTCCACTACAACAACGGCGAAGGTCGTTCTTTTCGTAACCCATCTTATTGGCAATGCCATCAGCCGTCTTAAAACCGATGCCCCAAATATCATCGGCTAATCGATAAGGATTGCCTTTTACCTTGTCGATGCTTTCCTTGCCATACTGACGATAAATCTTGGCAGCATAAGCCGTACTCACCCCATAGCCTTGCAGGAAAAGCATCACATTCTTGATATCTTTCTGCTTCTCCCAGCTCTCACGAATCTTCTCCACACGAACTTTACCGATACCAGCCACCTCATGCAGTCGCTCAATATCCGTTTCAATCACATCGATGGTCTCCAACCCAAATTTCGAAACAATCAGTTTGGCAAACTTAGGGCCGATACCTTTCACCAATCCGCTACCTAAATACTTTTCAATGCCATAGATGGTAGCCGGCATGACCTCTTCCCAGGATTGCACAACAAACTGACTACCGTATTTCTTATCTACTTTCCAATCGCCATCGCATAACAACACACTTCCCACAGGCACATCTAATAGACTGCCCACAAGGGTAACAAGGTCTTTGTAACCCTTTACATTGACCTTCATAATCGAATAACCGTTCTCGGCATTCTGATAAGTGATATGTTCTACTACACAACGGATTTTTAGCATAAGCAGATGGTTAGAGGATTATCGTTCGTGTTTATCCAAGTACTCTTCCATGGCCTCGTTCACAATGTCTTTCAAAGACTTATTCAAGTCGATAGCAAGATACTTCATACGTTTATGAATACTCTTGTTGATGATGAAGTTACAATGTACTGCCGATTCCTTTTCAGGTGCAGCTACCGATTTAGAAGAGGATGTTGATTTCTCTTCCTTTACAGAAGTGGTAGATGAAATCAATCCATTCAATCCACCCTTCATGCTGTCTTTTAATAAATCACCTTTACTCATGATTTTTATTATTTTAGTTTAAGCACTTCCTTAGCCAACTCCATGTAGTCTTTGGCTCCGTTGCTATTCTTGTTATACTCATAGATGTTCTGTCCCTTGATAGGAGCTTCTGCCAAAGCTACATTATCACGAATGAATGTTTTGAACACTTGGTCGCAGAACGAATCCCTGATAAGTTCACTCACACTCTTGTTCAACGTTTTTCTCTGGTCAAATTGGGTGACGACAATACCACCGACTTTCAAGTTAGGATTCAAGCGTTCCTGTACAATCTGTATCACATTCATAATCTTAGCCATACCACGCATTGCAAGGAATTGAGCTTGCACCGGAATGATCAGATAATCAGATGCAGTCAAAGCATTCAAGGTAAGCAAACCTAATGAGGGAGGACAATCAATGAGGACATAATCAAACTTGTCGATATTAGGAACCTTGGCTATCAAACCACGTAAAATCATTTCACGTCCGGGCTCATTGATAAGCTCTGATTCTGCTGCTGATAAATCCAGACAAGAAGGAACAAGGGTGATGCCACTCTCTGTTTCTATAAGAGGAAGAGCATATTCTCCTTTAAGTGCTCCATATACAGTTTTCTCTTCTTCAATAGAATAACCGAAAGATTCTGTTAGGTTTGCCTGACCATCTAAGTCGATGACCATAACACGCTTTTTTTTCTGTTGAAAAGCAGCTGCAAGATTGATGGTAGTGGTCGTTTTTCCAACACCACCTTTATGGTTAAGAATGGCTATAATTTTTGTCATTGTATTAAACTTTAAATTGCGTTACAAAGATACGATGAATAATTAGTATAAACGTATAATAGTGAATATATCTAAAACTATTTAAATATATTTAGTGCTTACTATGTATAGTATATGCTCATACACAATAAAATAATAAATTCAAAATGAATAATTATAAAAGTATTTACTACTTTCCTATCTCCGACAATAGATAAAGTACCTACCATCGGAGATAAAGAAAAGAGTTAAATCAAGAGAGATTACCGGTAAGAAGTTTCTTCCATTGCTCCTGGCAAAAGGCTTCATACTCGGCAGGATTTTCACCACGCTCCACCGCAATATCGATAAGCAGTCCAAAATCCTCGAAACATACATCGGTTGCAAGATGACGAATGCCATCTTCATTCCTTAGAAAAATCTCATAATAGTCTGCACCTTCATTGAGAGCCACCATCACAAAGCCAGTGAACAATCGACCTGATACGTGAAACATCAAGGTTGGCATTTCCTTGAAATTGGTTGCGATAAATCCCGAAACGCCCCACGACATAATGGTGTTGATAGGGGTTGTTCCTAATAACTGACTCTTAATGGTTTCTACTACTTCCAACAAATACTCTTTGTCCATATCAGTATATTTTTAATGTGAATAATTTATTAACTATCGAAACAGATTGATTATTGGCATACTGCTTTCACTTGCTTTACGGATGGTGTAGAATGTACCGCCTTTGTGCTTGCCATCATAGAAAGCAATCAATCCACTTGCATGAGCCAACATATAATCATTGCGTCTCAACAGACAACCATTGCTATATTTCTCACGCAACACAATCACTTCATCGGCATTCTGCAAAGCGTATTGATAACGTTTCTGCTCATACTCACTGAACTTCTCACTCTGATTACGATATGGCACAACGGCAATCAACTTTACATCCGAAAACCTACGCTTCAATGCTATCACGGCAGATGCAGCCAATAAATCGAACCCCATTGCCATGCCATTGATAAAATTACGATAACCACTTTGATAGAGTTCTATGAGGGCATTATCAACTGCAACCCTTAACTCCGGTCGCTTGTTACCAACGATGTTGCGATGTCCTGTGAATGCAACAGACTGACTTTTATTCAAAAATAATTTCTCCATACTTATGATACTTTATATGTTGTTTTACCTAAAAAGAAACCGCCTAAGACATTGGCTCCAAAAGCCTCTAACTTATTAGCGAATGTTCCAAAACTGATACCTCTTGTTATTACGTCATCGAACACTAAGCAAGACTTGTTAGCAAAGAATGGTTCGTCAAAATCCACCACTTGAACCTTGGTGATGCTCTTTTCGGTGCTATGCTCATGCACCGCCAAACGTTCGCCTTGCACACTGATATGTGGATAGCCATTGATTGCACCCGAAAGTTCGCAAACTCTTTCAGAAAAAGCCTTGTAGCGGATTTCGTTCTTCTCTGCGCTTGATGCCGGCACGCAACAAAACACAATCTCACTGACCTTGTCACCAAACTGAGCCTTCAATTCATTGGCAGCCCTCTGCGCCACCACTTCAAAGCTTTTACCATCCTTGAAGTTCCACACCAACTGACGGGCAACAATCTGCTCTGCACCAATATTCTTCTTCACCCTTACGGGATAGTATTTGAGGAAATAAACCTTCAATTTCCTAAGTTGCTTCAAAATGTTCTCATCTGTTATTGCCATATTCAAAATGAATTAGTTAAATGATTCATTTCCCTTACATTCAAGCTTTTCAACCTGACGATGGATTATTTTTCTGCTGGCAAAGTGAGTGGCAGCAATAAGGCAAAACTGAGATAGAAAATACGCTCTATAGCTTTAGCTACAGAGGAAGATTTTTGATCATCAAGCCATGGCGTGTTTTGACGTTTGACAAAGACACTCGATAACTTTGCAGAGAAATACTCCATCGCTCTGGTGAACAAGATGATCGTCTTATCACCTATAATTAGGTAATCAAGAAGGATGTAAAAGAGGAAAAAGCGAAGCTCTGTATAAAAGCTTACAAGAGGTAACAGACATTGCGTTTAGCAGTCCAAAGGATAATTATAAAAGTAACCTGCGTCCTGAAAGCAGAAAGCCCCAACTACCTAAGTAATCGGGGTTCTCTGTATGGATAAGCAAATGGATTAGAAATCACTCAAAGAGACATATTCAATCTCGTGGATGGCAATCTTTTCATCCAACTCACAATCTTCAATCAGCTTTTCGGCTTGCTTAAAGTCATAAACGATTTTGCCTGTGAGTTTTTCAAGAATCTCGGCTACCTCGTCAAAGGTGGAATAATACTCCATACCTTCATCGAAATCATCCACAATGTAACGGGATGTGAGGTAGCGTCCATCTTCATCATTGCCTTGGAAAATACCGCATCCAAGCTCTTCAGCAATGAAGAATATCTGAACGTCAAATTTATCCATCAAGGTGAAGAAGAGTTTTCGGCAGTCGGACCAAGCCGTCTCTGTCATAAGCTGGAACGAAGCTGTATCATTGGCTTCATCAATGTCCAGTTCTTCTTGTAACCACTCGATTGTACCTCTGCAAGGAATTACTTCCGTTTCTGGGTCAATCTCCAGAATGTCTTTGACAACGTACCCAAGCCAACTTGAATTTGGCAAAAAGGTAGTACCATCTTTCTCGTAACTGCGGTCTGTAGCAATCACTTTTTTGAACTTGTTGTAGAGATTTTGAACTTCAGTTCTTTTCCCTACTATCTGATAATCAGTTGAACACCAGTTTGGCATAGCGTAAAAATATTAAGTTAGACAATGAAAGGTTTTATAAAAAGCCTTCGTTTTACACTGCCACAAAAGGTGCGCTGAAAATTCTCAAGCCAAGGATTCATCGTCGTTATTTGCCTGAAATAATCACAAATAACCACCATGGTTCATTGGCAGGAATGTAGCGTACATACCTTTGCAGTGAAAAAACAGAAAGGCTTGATAAACCTTTATTGGAACCTAATAGCGCAATGCCTAACGGTATTCATTGGTAATCATAATGCCCCTATAGAAAAGGACATCCTAGTAAAGAATATATAACAGTCCAATTCTTTGGGTGGGTAGGAATATCCGTAATAGCCAAGCCAAACATAAGAGAATGGTCTTTCGTAAAGCAGACTATTGACGCAGAATAATAACGCAGTCACTATTGCCCCTATAGGCAAAGGATGAAAGACGATTCTGTTTGGCTCTTTGCAGCATAGTGTCGAAACCATGCAATAGTGGAGACTCTATGCGCAAACTATTTCAGATATTCCGGTATGGGTGAAAGTATATAAAAGAATAGAAGCAAAGCAAGTATAACAGTATTCTTCAGAAGAAGACAAGTAGTATAAAAATGGATCCGCCGGGGGCATGAATAATTCAAGCGACACGAAAGCCGCCTGAATCTAATCTTTATATTTAGAGTCTGCCCTCGTCGGCATAGCTATAGAAACTCTCATCGCTCACAATGACGTGGTCTAACAAGCGGATATTACAAGTTTTGAAAGCCTCCTTTATCTTGTTGGTCATATTGTCATCATCCATACTGGGGCGTGTGTTGCCACTTGGATGATTATGGCAAATAGCGGCACAAGTAGCATTGCAGAGAAATGCAGTCTTCAATATCAAGCGAACATCTACCAATGTAGCTGTCAAACCACCTTTGCTCAAACGTTCCACCTTAATCGGCTTGCTACCTTGATTCATATAGATAACCCAAAACTCTTCGTGGTCTAATCCATATACCTTTGGCTTCATCAGACTATAGATAGAGTTTGAACAAGTGATAGTTGATTGTTCACTCTTTTTCTCCACATTTCTTCTGAAAAGCTCAATCACATTCAGAGCCAATTTTTTCTTGGATGGTGAAAGCGAATTGATAAACTCCTCGAAAGATGGTTGCTCATTCTCCACCTGCTTGTTGGAAATATTGTAAATCAACTCATTGTCTGATAGATTGCGTAGGTCATTGTCGTAAATAGTAGTCATACTCTTGCTGTTTAATAATTTATTCTTGATTCTTGAGCCAAGGGAGAAGAGCCTTTAAAAGAAACATTTCTCCCCGTTGGCAGTTTTTTTTCATTCCGTCATCTGTCGCCAGTAGATCGTTTCGCCTTTATGTTGCCTCAGAAGGTATCCTGAGAAGTATCACAGCAAGGTTTTCCATGTAAATACTACCTGCAAGGTGGAGATTTGCATGGAAACTACGTCCGACCTTGCGGTACATCCCAGGATAAATACCTTTGCAACGATAAAGAGAAATGTACTTACGGCATCAACGACATAAAATCGGCTGACGACGGGAATCAGAGAAATGCCATGCTGTGAACAAACATTGAGAGCAGCATGTATAAGAGTAAGACAAAGAATAGGTATAACAGAATCGAATAACAATATAACAGTAACTGAGAGCGAGCAAAAAAAAAACGACCCGAAAGCCGCTTTATCTATGGAAGAAACCAAGAACTATTTCTTGGCCTTTGAAGTCTTTGCTTCCTCTCCGGCAGGTTCTTCTTTCTCCTCGGCAGAACCGAATGAGGTGGCTACCATGATGATGCGGTTATGCTTGACACCATCCTTATCGGACCATTCTTCGGGCTTGAAGAATCCACGGCAAGTAACCATCTGGCCTTTCTTCAAGAGGTCGAAAGAGGCACTCTCATTTTTGCGCCAGGTCTCAACGGCCATAAAAGCTGATACTCTGGTGGTATCATCACCTGCTTTCTCTGTGCGGCTAACTGCCAAAGAGAATCTTGCAACACTTGCGGTAGTGAACTGACGGATTTCAGCATCCTTACCAACGAAACCTGTAACTGCGAACGAATTTTCAATCTTCTTCATATCTGTAATTTTTAGAAGTTAAACAATCAATTTTTATATTGCGAGAAGATATTGCAGTCATAGGGCAGCACCAAGGATAGCTGTGCAATACTCTTTTTATTCCGAGCATCAGAAAAAAAAGGAAGATTGTGCCAACTACGCCATTGGTCAGAATGCAATGTCCCGTAACAGCCCAAGCTGTGCTGCATTATAGCTTTGCAATCAGAAAAATGATGTAACTTCGCCGAAAAATTGGATGTGAAGCAGAGCCGAAATATCGCAGGTGGTTTTGTTAAGGAGGCTATCCGTACACGATAGCATGTGAAGCACTCCTGGCAGTAGCATAGAGAAGATAGGGAAATAAAGATACCAATGGTTCAACTTAGCCATTGAGACTGCAAAAGTAGAAGTGCCCGACCACAAAGAAAGGTCAGAACTTGTCGGATACCAAGGCTACCCGAAGAACCGATAAAGATGAATAAGTGTCAAGCACGTATCTCTTAGTAGCCATTCGAACCTACGATGATAAAAAAAGAAGAAAGGAAGCCAAGACCAAAGGCAGAAACGTTGTTTCTACTATAAAGCGGTGTCGGTCGCAAAACAGCGAGCGTAAACAATGAAAGATATAAAATGGTAGGGATACCCTATATGTGTGGGCATAAAAAAGGAAGCCTCGAAGAGTTAAATCAAGTCCAGAACTATATCCGGACTTGATTCATTTGAGCATAGCCACTAACCTACTTCACTACTGATACGATTTTCTTGTCGGGATGGCAACTGAAATTCCAGTCAATCACGTCATCTTCCAATGTGGTCTGAATACCACTATGTAGCACCATACCACAATTATCCTGAACCATCTGACGGGCTTCTACTCTACTCGATGCCTTGACTTCAAAGACACCTTCAAAAACAAAACGTGTCTTTACCTTATATACTTTTTCCATATTCTTTAGTATTTATATTTATTAGTTGAATAGTCATAATGTATAATAGTATTCATTCATATACAATTACTTCGTCTTTATAAGCAACGATTTCTTTGCCATTGGTAAGCCGAACAACCAACTCATTTCCATAGTCACTAACTACAGTTCCTTCGGTGTAGCCTCTGTATGGCACAATCAAAGAACAATATGCACCAACAATCTTTGTAAGCTCTTCGTATTCATACATGACCATCTCTATTTAAGTTCCACAATCTGCTCTACTCTACCAAACAAGATGCTACGCAATGCAGTCTTATCAGCTGCAAAATATTCGGCTATCTGCCCATATTGCTTCACCCAATAATGATGCAATGCATCGGCAAAACAAAATCGCCAACCTAATACCGGCACACTTTGCTTGAAGTAAGCATTATGATTAACTGCCTCAGTCAGCCAATTCTTATCGGCACGATTGAGTTTCTCACCATTGTTTAGACGTTCACGAAGTATGTACGCCTTACACTCTTTGAGGGATGCCAATGTAGGCACTTCGCACTCCACAAATTTACTTGCTATATCCATATCCAAAATGTTATTTTCTCCCTTTCGTAGGATGAACCTACTTGGGGCTTGTTAATAATTTTGGTGCGATAAAAGGTGTTACGGCTATTCTTGCAAGGTTTTCCTCTGAAATACTACCGCCGCAGGTGGCTGGAGATTTCAAAGGAAATGAGTATCACGCCGACCTTGAAAAGATAAGGACGGAACAAATACCTTTGCAGCGAAAGTATGACAAAGCCACAAGTAAGGTGCGTATGATTCTTTTGATTAAAAAGGATACTCAAGCAATAATTATAAGGAATATAATCATCTATAAAAATGAGAAAAGGAGCCAATTTTGCCTCGTAATAAGAAAAATTTGATAGAAATGCAACTTTTTTCGATGAATTTTAAAGATTTCTTCTATATGTACCGAGTTATGAGACAACTTTTATGTATCTTTGCAAGCATGAGTTAATACCCATGCCTGAAAAAAGACCCAAATCAAACCATGATATGTGAAAATCACAAAAACATGGTAATATAAAATATAGAGAAACACTCTCACATCTAAATAGGCTTTGGTCGGCCTTCAGGAGATGTCGAGAGGGTCTTTTTGTTTTTAGACAACTAAAATAATTGATATATGACAAAGAAAAAGGAATCAACAGCAGAGTTATCTATAGAAGATAAAATATGGGCTGCTGCTATTAAATTGAGAGGCAATCTGGATGCCAGTGAATACAGAAATGTGGTTTTAGGTTTAGTCTTTCTGAAATACATATCAGACAGATTCGACAAAAGATATAAAGAACTGGTTGAGGAAGGCGAAGGCTTTGAAGAAGATAGAGATGAATACACTGCTGAAAATGTATTCTGGGTTCCTACTGATGCTCGTTGGAATGTGATAGCTGATGCCGCACACCAACCAAATATTGGAGTTGTTATTGATAATGCCATGACTAGCATTGAAAAAGACAATACGCGATTAAAGAATGTATTGCCTAAAAACTATGCAAGACCAGAATTAGACAAAATCAAACTAGGAGAAGTCGTAGAGATCTTCGATAATGTGAATATGCACTCACAAGGTGAAGATTTCGATATTCTAGGAAGAATATATGAATATTGCTTGAACCAGTTTGCCGCAGAAGCAAAGCAAAAAGGAGGAGAATTCTACACTCCAGCTTGTATTGTTAGGACTTTGGTTGAAGTACTTGAGCCATACGAAGGTCGTGTATATGACCCTGCATGTGGCTCTGGAGGTATGTTTGTTCAGTCAGCAAAGTTTATTCAGAACCACCGTGGAGATTTAAAGAAGATACATATTTTTGGTCAGGAGTATAATGCAAATACGTGGAAAATGGCTCAGATGAACTTAGCTATCCGTGGCATTGATGCTGACCTAGGCTCTAGTTGGGGTGATTCTTTCTCTGACGATAAACATGCAACAGAGAAATTCGATTTCGTGATGGCTAACCCACCGTTCAATATGCAAGATTGGGGAGCAGAAAGATTGGCAAATGATGTGCGTTGGAAATACGGCGTACCTCCAAACGGAAATGCCAACTTTGCTTGGATTCAGCACATGATACATCACCTTTCGCCAAAAGGAAAAGTCGGACTGGTTCTAGCTAATGGCTCTTTGTCTTCACAGACTGGTGGCGAAGGTGAAATCCGCAAGAACCTGCTGGAAGCCGACATGGTTGAAGGTATCGTAGCTTTGCCATCACAGCTATTCTTTAGTGTTCAGATTCCTGCTTGTCTTTGGTTTTTCAATAGACAGAAGAAACAACAAGGAAAAGTTCTTTTTGTCGATGCTCGAAACATGGGCTCTATGGTGTCAAGAACTCAAAGAGAATTATCAGAAGAAGATATACTCAAAATTTCAGATTCATTTAAGGCTTATCAGGTCGGAACACTTGAAGATGAAAAGGGATTCTGCGCAACCGTTACACTGGAAGATATTGCAAAACAAGATTATATACTCACCCCTGGACGCTATGTTGGCATAGCTGAAACAGAAGATGATGGTGAGCCATTCCAAGAAAAGATGGAACGCCTGACATCAGAGCTGTCTGAAATGTTTGAGCAGTCACATAAGCTTGAAGATGAAATCAAAAAGCAATTAGCAACAATCGGATTTACAATAAAATAAATATGTAGTTCTTTATATTCCTCGCTATTAAGCAACAATTAATAACTGAAGGATATGAAAGAAAAATTTATTCAAGAGATTAGCAACGCAATGGCAGAGCTGTTGGACATAGAGCAAATTGCAGCATTGAATGGTGTATTGTTACAAGTCGTAAGCAAATACACAATTTCGAGTGACGATGAGAAAACGCATGAATCATCGGCATCCAATGATCGTTTGCTCGAAATGTTCCTATCTGCTAAACAGGTGGAAGGATGTTCTGTTAAGTCAGCCAAGTACTACGAAGCAACAATCAAACAGCTTTTCAAGAAGATGTCAAAGAGAGTTGTGAACTACACCACTGACGATATTCGTGCTTATCTTGCTGTTTATCAGCGCAAGCATAAGTCTAGCAAAGTTACCATTGATAATATAAGAAGAATCTTTTCATCATTCTTCGCTTGGCTAGAGGAAGAAGACTACATTATCAAAAGTCCTGTTCGCCGCATACATAAGGTCAAAACAGGTTCTCAAGTAAAGGAAGTGCTGACAGATGAAAATCTCGAAAAACTACGTGACAATTGTAGTACTATTCGAGACTTGGCGATGGTTGACTTACTTTCTTCAACTGGTATGCGTGTTGGAGAGTTAGTGAAGTTAAACCGAGAGGACGTAAACTTCGGCGAAAGAGAATGTATTGTCTTTGGGAAGGGAAATAAAGAACGTATTGTATATTTCAATGCTAGAGCCAAAATTCATTTGCAAGAATATCTGAATTCGAGAAAAGACAGAAATAAGGCTCTATTTGTCTCACTTGCCAAGCCTCACAACAGATTGGAAATATCTGGTGTTGAGTGTAGGCTACGCAAATTAGGCAAAATCTCCAAAATTGCCCGTGTTCATCCCCATAAATTCAGACGAACTTTAGCTACAATGGCTATAGACAAAGGAATGCCGGTTGAGCAAGTGCAGAAATTGCTTGGTCACGTTAAGATTGATACCACAATGCACTATGCAATGGTGAATCAAACTAACGTAAAGTTATCACATAGAAAATATATCGGATAGTATGACACAAGGTAATTTCATCACTACATATAACCCTCATTATTGGTCTGTAAATAAGCCAATAAATGATAATTTAGAGAAGCAGGCACAGGGATTATATAAGTCTTGGTTCATTGATTTTGAGCCGTTTAAAGGTGGAAAATTCGTTGATTCAGAGCTGGGAGAAATTCCGGAAGGGTGGAGAGTTGGAAGATTGTCTGACGTTGGAAGAATAGTTGGAGGAAGTACTCCTTCAAAAAGTCATTCAGAATATTATACTACTAATGGAATTCCCTGGTTAACACCTAAAGATCTTTCAATGACTCAAGCTAAGTTTACTTCACGAGGAGAAATAGACATAACAGAGATTGGATATAAAAGTTGTAGTACTAAATTATTACCTAGAGGTTCTGTCATATTTAGTTCTCGTGCTCCTATTGGCTATATAAGTATTGCTCTAAATGAAATTTGTACTAATCAAGGGTTTAAATCCATTGTGCCTAATAGGGAAATAGGAACTGCCTTTATTTTCTATTATTTGAAGGCTAATACTTCAAAAATAGAATCACAAGCTTCTGGTTCTACATTCAAAGAAGCTTCTGGTACATTAATCAATTCATTGTCAATAATTCGCCCTCCATTAAAAGTCATTCATAATTTTAACGAAATAATGACCCCGATTTTTTTTCAGCAAGAAAAAAATGAAGGAGAAAATGAAAAATTATCCAAATTACGTGACACACTTTTACCCAAATTGATGTCAGGGGAGCTAAAAATTAGTGATTTAAACAGCTAAATTCTCATTTATGAAAGAGTGGAAAAAATATAAATTAGGAGAGTTGATAACTCTTAAATATGGGAAAGATCATAAGAAGCTCAATGATGGTTCTTTTCCTGTGTATGGAAGTGGAGGTGTTATGAGATATGGTAATGACTATATTTATGATGATTCCTCTATCTTAATTCCAAGAAAAGGGAGCCTAAATAATATTATGTTTGTGGATAAGCCTTTTTGGACTGTCGACACAATGTTTTGGTCAATTATTGACCAAGAATTGGTATTACCTCGTTTTCTGTATTATACATTATGCAAATATGATTTTGCAGGGTTAAATGTAGGTTCAGCTGTTCCAAGTTTAACAGTCCCAGTAATAGAATCCATTGAAGTTGTCATCCCGTCTATCGAAAAACAAAAACGGATATTGTCATTATTAGTTCCACTCGATGACAAAATCGCCCTCAACCAGCGGATAAATGATAATTTAGAGCTGCAGGCACAAGCGTTGTATAAGTCCTGGTTTGTTGACTTCGAACCATTCAAAGACGGCAAATTCGTTGATTCAGAGCTTGGAATGATACCAGAGGGATGGAGTATTGGCGATATTGGTACTTATAGCAAGGTTCGCTCTGGATTTGCATTCAAAAGTTCATGGTGGACTCAAAGTGGCTCGAAGGTTATTAAAATCAAAAATATTACTAGTGATTATAGATTAGATATGACCGAATGCTCATTTGTTAGTAAAGACAATACGGCTAAAGCTAGTGAGTTCCGTGTAGAAGTTGGCGATTTACTTATTGCTATGACAGGGGCGACTATTGGTAAGTTTTGTCTTATAACTTCATCTGACAATAATACCTATGTTAATCAACGAGTTGGAAAATTCTTTTTAGGAAATGAGCCTCTTAAGAGATTACCTTTTCTTTATTGCTGTCTCAAACAAGATAGCGTAATTAATGAGATTATCAATAAAGGACAAGGAAGTGCCCAACCTAATATCAGCGGTACAGATATAGAATCAATCAAAATTGTACTACCAAATGATGAGACTATTCCTATTTTTAATGAACATTTATACCCAATGTATAAGATGATAATTAAAAACCAAGAAGAAATAGAATTATTAAGTACAATGCGCGACTCCATTTTGCCAAAATTGATGTCGGGTGAGCTAAAAGTTAACGATTTAAACAACTAAATTCTCATTTATGGAAGAGATAAAAACATATAAACTAGAAGATATATCAGTGGGAAAAGGATGTTATGGTATAGCTGCTTCAGCAATACCTTATTCACATAATAAACGAACATATCTAAGAATAACTGATATTAATGATGATGGAAGTATCAATTTGTCAGGACTTATGTCAGTTGAAGATGAGAATGCAGATAAGTTTCTATTAAATCCTAATGATATAGTTTTTGCTAGAACAGGAAACAGTACTGGACGATCATATTTCTATGATGGTTCAGTAGGTCCTCTAGTTTATGCAGGGTTCTTGATTAAATTCTCCTTAGATAAGACAAAAGTGAATCCAAGAATACTAAAATATTATACTCATTCACAGAAGTATTATGATTGGGTACATTCATTTGATACTGGTGGTACAAGAGGCAACATCAATGCAAAGACTTACGGAGAAATGCCAATAGATTTGCCTCCTATTGAAACGCAAAATAGAATAGTCTCAATATTAAAATCTCTTGACGACAAAATCGAGTTGAATAAACGGATAAATGATAATTTAGAGCAGCAGGCACAAGCGTTGTTTAAGTCTTGGTTTGTGGATTTTGAACCATTTAAGGATGGAAAATTCGTTGATTCTGAGCTTGGTATGATACCTGAAGGATGGAAAGTATGCGCAGCAAGCGATATTTTCGACATTAATATCGGGAAGACCCCTCCACGGAAAGAACAAGAGTGGTTTTCAACTGAAAAGAATCAAAACGTAACGTGGGTCTCAATCTCGGATATGGGTAACAATGGTATGTTCATTAGTGATTCAAGTGAGTATTTAACTAAAGAGGCGGTTTCTAAATTCAATATAATAATTGTTCCTAACAATACAATTCTATTAAGTTTTAAACTGACAATAGGTAGAGTCGCTATTTGTAATAGTGAACTAACTACAAACGAAGCTATTGCAAGGTTTTATCTCCCGAACGATAGTTTTCGCGAGTATTTATATCTTGCTTTAAAAGATTATGACTATACAAAATTAGGGAGTACTTCTTCTATTGCTACTGCTGTAAATTCTAAAATAATCAAGAATATGTTAATGCTTTCGCCCGGGAATAAAGTTATACAAAAGTTTAGCTCTTTGGTAAATCCATTATTTGAAACTATAAAACTACATCAAGACGAAATATGTAATTTGTCATTGGAAAGAGATACACTTCTTCCGAAATTGATGTCAGGTGAGTTAAAAATCAATGATTTAAACAACTAAATTCTCATTTATGGAAGAATCGAAATATTGTAATTTAGGAGACGTGTGTAACACAATTTCCGAAACATATAGAGCTAATTCATCAAAGGTTGTCCTAATAAATACCTCTGATGTATTGGAAGGAGCATGTTTAAATCATGAAAAAGTTGAGAATAAAGATTTAAAAGGACAATTTAAAAAGGTATTTCACCAAAATGATATTCTATATAGTGAAATAAGGCCTGCTAATAAACGATTTGCATTTATGGAAGAGTTGAAAGAATATAGATTAGAAGAAATTGGTACTATAGTTGGAGGTGCAACGCCATCAACTAAAGAACAATCATATTATGATGGAAATATATCATGGATAACCCCCAAAGACCTATCAAATTATACCGATAGATTTATATCTAGAGGCAAAAGAATGATTAGCCAAAATGGATTCGATAGTTGCTCATGTAAAATGCTTCCGAAAGGTAGCATCCTATTTTCTTCGAGAGCTCCAATTGGTTATATAGCAATTGCAGAAAATGAATTATGCACTAATCAAGGTTTTAAGAGTATCATCCCCAATAATAGAATCGTGGATAATATGTTTCTTTTCTACTTGCTAGAATATAATAAACATGCAATAGAGGGAATGGGTAGTGGTACAACATTTAAAGAAGTATCTGGGGATGTTATGAAGAAGTTCAAGGTGAGAATACCTTGTCTTCAGAAACAAAAACAAATTGCGTCTGTCCTTTCCATAATTGATGAAAAAATCGAGCTCAACCGCCGGATAAATGATAATTTACTAGTTATGGCAGCTTAAAACTACACCACCACTTCCACATAAATAATTGAAACATAATACATAAAAAAATGAGCAGCATATTTTCAGAAGACAGCTACGAACAGGCCTTAATCTCCTTGTATAAGGAGTTAGGTTATGAGTATCTGTATGGTCCTGAAATAGAGCGAGACCTAAAAGAACCTCTATTAGAAGACAAGGTATTCGAGTCTCTTAAAGCTATTAATCCATCTTTACCAGCATCTGCAATAGAAGAAGCTATTAAGAAGATTAAAAGCATTGAAGGCTCATCGTTAATTGAAACAAACTATCGCTTCACGCTTTTAATGCAAAATGGTGTGGAGACGACTTATGTTAACAACAAGAAAGAACATAAGACAGACATAGTTCGTTTGATTGACTACGACCATCCAGAACTTAATACCTTTAGTGTTGTTAACCAATATACAGTGCAGGAATACGATGTAAAACGTGCTGATATTGTTATCTTTATCAATGGTATTCCATTAATAGTAGTTGAGCTAAAATCTCCAAGTAGAGAGGAAACAGATGCTTCTGACGCATACCTGCAACTAAGGAATTATATGCAGGTTCTTCCTAAACTATTCCAATATAACGCATTCTCTGTTATGAGTGATATGGCCGATACTAAAGTCGGTACAATTACATCAAATGAAGATCGCTTTATGGAATGGAAACAACCAGGAGGTGCTCTAGCCGACTATGATACAGCTTTCCGTGAAATCTTCACACCTACTGTATTGGTTAATGTGTTAAAGAACTATATCCTATTTAATGAGAAAGATGGAATCGGCAGCGTGAAGATCCTCGCTGGCTACCATCAATACTACGCTGTAGAAAAAGCAGCGAACAAGGCTGTCGATGCCGTTAAAGGTGATGGTAAGATTGGTGTGTTCTGGCATACCCAAGGTTCAGGTAAGAGCCTTTCAATGGTATTCCTGGCACATCATCCAAAGTTGCAATCATTGAATCCAACAATAATTGTCATTACTGATAGAAATGACCTTGATGACCAACTATTCGGTCAATTCTCAGGAAATACTTCATTCTTACGACAAAAGCCAAAGCAGGCTACTAGCCGAGACGATTTGAGAGAGTTGTTAGAAGGACGTCATTCTGGTGGTATCATTTTTACAACGATGCAGAAGTTTGATGCTTATGATGATGCTCTTTCTGATAGACGTAACATCATTGTTATGACTGATGAAGCCCATCGAGGACAATATGGCTTGGAAGAAAAAATCGATGAAGAAGGAAAAACTCACATAGGTACAGCTAGAAAAATCAGGAACTCATTGCCTCATGCATCATTCATTGGTTTCACCGGTACTCCTATTTCAGATAAAGATAGAGATACCCAGGAAATCTTTGGAGATTACATTGATGTGTATGATATGACTCAGGCTGTCGATGATGGTGCTACAATGCCAGTCTATTACGAAAGCCGTGTTATCAAGCTCCAGCTAAACGAAGAAGTCCTTCAAAAGATAGACGATGAGTATGATAATCTTCGTGACGAAGGTGCAAGTGAAGAAGATCTTGAGAAGAACAAAAAAGAGATGGCACACATGGATGCCCTTCTTGGCAATGACCAAACGGTAGATGCACTTGTCAACGATGTTATTGACCACTATGAGTCTAACAGACAATATGTATGCGGTGGTAAAGCTATGCTCGTTGCATATTCTCGACCAATAGCGATGAAAATCTATAATAAGATTCTTGAGCTACGCCCTGCTTGGACAGAGAAGGTAAAGGTTGTCATGACCAGCGGAAACCAAGATCCAGAAGAATGGCAGAAAGTTATCGGAACAAAGGCATATAAGAATGAACTTGCACGTCAGTTCAAAGATGTAAATAGTGAAATGAAAATTGCTATTGTTGTCGATATGTGGCTTACAGGTTTTGATGTGCCATCACTATCTACAATGTATGTCTATAAACCAATGAAAGGTCACAATTTGATGCAAGCTATCGCTCGTGTCAATCGTGTTTTTCCTGAAAAGGCAGGTGGATTAATTGTTGACTATGTAGGAATTGCATCAGCCCTAAAAGCGGCAATGAATACCTATACAAAGCGAGATAAGAGTAACTTCGGCAATAACGATATTCGCAAGACAGCATTAATCAAGTTCCAAGAACATCTTGAAATCTGCCGTGACCAACTGCATGGCTTTGATTATTCAGGTTTCTTTGACGGCAAAGAAGCTGAGAGAGCTCTCCTTATTAAAGGTGGAGTCAATTTTTTGATGGCTGTAGAAAAAGAAGAACAGAAAAAAGAATTTGTAAAGAATGCCTCTCTGTTAGGACAAAGCGTTACTCTATGCCGTTCTCTCTTAAATCAAAATCAGCGCATAGAAGCTGCATTTATTGAAACTGTTAGAACTCTTATTTCTCGTTTATCTCATAAAGGCCCTATCACTCCTAAGCAAATCAATGAACGAATAGCTGCATTGATTGAGCAGAGTGTAAAATCTGAAGGTGTTGTGAATCTCTTTAATGCAAAAACAGAGTTCTCTTTGTTTGATGAGAAATTCATGGAGGAAATCAAGCAGATGAAAGAGAAGAATATTGCTGTGGAACTTTTGAAACGATTGTTGCAAGGTCGTGTTAGAGGTTTCCAGCGCACAAATGTTGTCAAGAGCGAACAATTTAGCGATTTACTTTCTGACACTCTTTCACGCTATCTCAAAGGACTTATTACCAATGAAGAGGTCATTCAAGAACTTCTCAAATTGGCTAAGGCAATAACTGACTCTGAGGATGAAGGTGAAAAATTAGGCCTGTCAAAAGAAGAAAAGGCTTTCTATGATGCCCTAACCAAACCACAAGCTGTAAAGGATTTCTATCAAAATGAGGAATTGATTGCATTAACTCGTGAGTTGACAGAGACCCTACGCAAGAATCGTACTATCGACTGGAACCGTAGAGACAGTGCAAGAGCAAATATGCGACGAATCGTTAAGCGCATGTTGAAGAAGTATCATTATCCACCAGAGGATGCAGAAGGTGCTATGGAGACCGTTTTGCATCAGTGTGAACAATGGGCAGAGAATAATGACGTTGACCAGGAAGCAGGTCCAACAAGAGTATTCATTGATTAATTATACCATTATGAAGATTTATCATTATATATTATTTGTATTAATCTCAGTAGTGATTGCCTCCTGTTCTTCCAAAGAAGATAAGGCAAAAGCATTATTGGAGGAAAACGTTCAAAAAACTTGGGCTATACTAGAAGAAGCCAAACTACAATCAGAAATAGAGATGAGTGTACCGCTTGGTTTTACTTTAGGGTGTACTGAAGCTGAATTTCAGAAGCAATTAAATAAAGTAATAAAGAAAAATGGTGTAAGAGACGAAGAAGGTGTCAAATACATTAAGGTAAATGAGTTCGGCAAACAAGTTACAGAAGCTAGAATTAGTAATTTTCATTACTTCAGTGACCCTAATACGGAGACAGATACAATTTCCGAAGTATGTTTTGTGTTTGATGAATTTAGAACTTCATCTACAGAAGAAATAAAGTCATTTCTTGATTTTATTTCTTCAAAATTTGATTCTAGTTGGAAAACATCAGAATTTCAAATTGACTATCAGAGCGAAAACCTTTCTGACTACAGAAAATATTGGGTAAAAAATAATTTAGCTGTGGAATTTAGTTATCCGATAGGAAGCTTTGTAACATTGTCTTTTTATAATATTCCTAAATACGGTGTAGAATTTTTCCAAAAGGAAGTTGCTAGTGATATGAACATCCACGAAACAGTAAAGAAAGAAAGAGAAGAACTTGATGATAAACCAAAGATCATGAATAGCTCTTGGGATTGTTCAGTCTATCAAGTAAAGCGTTATTTGGAAAAAAGCTTAAAGGATCCAGATAGTTATGAAGGTATTGAATGGGGTAAAGTACAACAAAATGGAATTGAATACAAAGTATATCATAAATATCGTGCTAAAAATTCATTTGGCGGATATGTGATAGAAAGCCATATCTTTACTTTAGATGCTGATGGAAATGTTACTAACGTAGAATAAATATCAATTATGAAATTATATCAAATCCAACTTTGCGGCTTAATTCTTTTAGGCGGAATAACATTCGTTTCGTGTAGCAAATCTGATTCTAACGATGAAGATTTTACTCCACATACATTTAATGTAATAGGTAAAGTAGAAAAAGGCCCTTTCATAAGCGGCTCAACAATTACTATCCAGCCTATGGATAGCAAGTTACAAGTAATTGGAAGTATGTTTAATACGACCATAACTGATAATGTAGGTAACTTTTCTTTTGGTGCTAAAGAATTTCAAACTCCTTATGCCGAAATGATGGCTACGGGTTACTTCTTCAATGAAGTAAAAGGCTCATTATCTACTGGTACTCTTGTATTGCGTTCACTCGTTGATTTATCAGATAATAGCACTGTAAATGTAAATATACTTACTCACTTGAAATACCCAAGAATAAAGAAACTGATTGAGTCTGGTAAGTCATTTAAAGAAGCTAATACTCAAGCCCAGACAGAATTATTATCAGCTTTTGGTTTGCAGAAATATGGTTCAAAGGACGCATCTCAATTCAGTATTGTAGCAGGAACTGATGAGTCTGCAGCATTGATAGCTGTATCGTCTCTTCTTCTCATGAATAGAACGGAAGGACAGCTTACAGAATATCTTTCAACATTGAGTCAGGAATTTGGTAATAACGGTAAGTTCTCAGATTCAACTATTGCTCAACTGAAAAGAGACAAATTGGAACTTGCAGATGATTTATCCAATATCAGTAATAATATCATCAATAGATATACTGAACTAGGTATAAATGTAGAAGTAAAAGACCTGGCGGCATATTTCGATTGGGATGACGACGGAACAGCTGGTAACGAAACATTGAAAGATGGTCAAAAGGTAACAATTGATAAGAGTGAAATATCAGTTCCAAAATCAGGAGGAACATACACGATCAATATTACCTCTCCAATTCCAGTCTATGTTAAACCAATAATTCAGGGGCCTGCAGATGATATTATATCGAATCCTCTGATGGAACTATATGATGGTGAGTCTAGTCCAACACCCTCAATCGAAAAATCCATAGAGAGTAATGTTCTTAAAATAATTGTAGGAAAAGCAACATCAAGATATGAACAGACCTTGGCTGTGAACATCTATGACTGTTTAGGTAACATCGTGAACACTGCAACTCTTAACATTGAAGGTGATAAGCAGGCGAAGGTTCCATTGTTAGGTTCAACTGCAAAAGATGTCATGACTAACACCGCTAAAAGTCTTACTTCCGCTTACGGTCTGTTTAATGTAGTAGAACAAATGTACTATTACAACAAAGACATTAAGCAAATACCATTAAGTGCATCAGACAATAGAATATCAGATATTTGGTCTAAAATCTTTTCAGCTAATAGTAGACTGCTTTTATTGAAAAATGCAGATGAACAACAGAAAAATTTGTATCAAGAGTATTGTGATGTATTTTATTCGATGTACTATTATACATTGATAACTGGATGGGGTGATGTTCCATACAATTATGGACAGCCTTGGGGTATGGAATTTAGCATTCCAAGAGTTGCCAAAAGTACGATTTTCACTGATTTAAAAACGAGATTAAACTCAGCCATTGATGTATTGGAAGAGAAAAAGAATACTTCAACAACAGATATTAATGGTCTATTCTTTGTATCAAAAGATGTTGCAAGAATTGTTCTAGCAAACATTTACATGTATGAAGGCGAATGGGCATCTGCAAGAACATTATTGTCTAAAGTTCGCTCAAATGGTTATTATCAATTAGAGGCAACTGATGAAAACGACTTGAACAATAAAGGTCTAATCTTTGGATTTGACGGAACTACATACGGCACATCCCGTTCCCGTTCTATAACAATCAAACAGCCTCTAATTATACCTGTACAGTCCTTGACAGAAGTATATCTATTGAATGCGGAATGCGAATATCATTTGGGTAATGAAACATCTGCAAAGAGTTTACTTGCTGAAGTTACATCGGTGAAAGGCATAAGTGTATCAAGTAATGTCCTAACAGGAATAAAAGAAGCAAGAGCAAAGTGTCTTCTTTACGATTCTAATTATTTTGCTTTCTTAAAGCGTAATAATTTGGCTATTAGTGAGTGTGGAATACTAGATTATCAAAAGCTTTTCCCTATCCCATCACAGGAATTAATGACTAATTCTTATATGATACAAAACCCTGGTTATTAATAATAGAGTTGAACTATAATAATAGTTTTTAATTTAAAAACTGAATTTATTGAATTTATGGATACAATTATCAGACCACGTTTAAATGATTATCACAAAATTCTTTTGCTTCAACAAGAAACTGATTTTGCAATACCATTTATAAATGAAGATATTCCTCTATATATAGATCCTTTTCTATTGTGGAAATCACCATCCCAAATGGATAACGGCTTGCATCAATCTATTATTGAAAGTTTCAATTATATTGGTTATTTAGTCAATAAAGGATTAGAAACTCAAGCAAGGAATATGCTTATTATTTCTTCTGAGTGTGAAGCTGTAGGATTAGGTACATCGAAAAATAAAAAAGGACTACGAATTGGTATAAAAGTAGCAGATGAAATTATATCACTATTTAAGAACATAGGAGCACTTAAAACTAATGGCTTTTCACATTTAGAAGAAATACAGCTTTTAGTAGATAAAGTTGCTAAAGATAGAGTAAGTGATATTGCTTGTAATTTAATGTCATCATTCCTTATTGATTATACACAACAGAATTGTAGTTCAACTGGAATACCTATGCAAAAAATTACATATAATAATGTATATAATGTAAAAAAACATTCGTATAAAGAAGAAGAAGTATATTTGCCAATTAATCCAATATCGAAAGAACCTATTTTATTAGTGCCTAAAAGATGGTTACGTTATAATCCGTGGATTTCTCAAGATGATTACTTTTCAAATTATTATAAAGAAAATGTTGATAAAGGCTATTTCTTTAGGGAAAGAATAAAAGTTCTGTTATATAACAGAGAGAATTTTGATATTGTAGAAAATTATATTAAGCAGAAAGAGAGAACTTACGCTGATTGTAAAAATGATCCTCTGTTTATGCAATTACCTCTTACCTCAGCAAAAAGGAAGATGAACGAAATTCTAAAATTGTCATCTGGTAAATGTGACAATTCTGACAAAAAATATGAAGAATATGTTGTTCAGTTATTAGCTTCTTTACTTTATCCGCATCTTGATTTCGCAGAAGCTCAAAGTCGAAATGAATCTGGCTCACAAATACGTGATTTGATATTCTATAACAATCAATCAATACCATTCTTTAAAGATATTTATCAAACCTATGGTTCAAAACAGATAGTTTTTGAATTAAAAAATGTAAAGGAGTTGAATCGTGATAATGTAAATCAGCTAAACAGATATTTGAACGAAAATTTAGGCAAGTTTGGAATATTTGTAACAAGAAACAAGCCTCCGAAGAATATTGAGAAACATCTTATTGATATTTGGTCAGGACAAAGAAAATGTATTTTGGTTTTGACAGATACTGATTTAAAACTAATGACAGATATATTCGAGAATAAGCAAAGATATCCTTATGAAGTCCTCAATAAAATATATATTGATTTTCAGAGGAAATGTCCATCTTAAATATTTTATATAATGAAAAAAAATAAAGAAACAATTCTTTCTCAGGTACGTACATTAAAATTTGAGTTTAAAGCTTTGTCTGACAAAAAGCCAAACGATCAAGTGAATCTATTCAAACTCAAATATGTAAACCAGAGCCTTCAAGCTTCAAATGAAATTCTTGGAGAAAATAAGCCATATGACAATTTCGATACATTCAACGAATCGGAATTACCTACTAATAGTGATGTATTAATAATTCTAAGTTTATATTTAAATACACTTTGCAATGCTTAAGAAAGATATAGAAACTTTTGCAGAACTACACTCTAAACTCATTTCTATTCGAAGTGATATTTCTGTTTTGTCAAGTAAAAAGCCAAATGATCAACTAAATGAGTTTAAACTAAAGTACATTAATAGGATTCTTGAAGGGATAAACAAACTCATTGGCGATTTTAAACCAGACAGTGAATTTTGTTTGTTTGAATTAGAAAGTCTTCCAACAAATAGTGATGTTCTTTTGATTTTAAATCTATATGTTAATGCAATGAAACTTTTTAAAGACCATAATTCCCAAAATGCTGCTATTGATTTAGATTGGGGTAGAACTGAACAGGTATGGAATGTAAAAGATTAGATTAAAAAATAATCTACCAAAGCATATCTATACTCTTCATACTAGATTCGGTCATAACTCTTCACGATGTAAAAGTGAAGCATCTTAATTAAAAGAAATCAGAAATTTAGTTCTATGTGAGAAATGGAAAATTGCCTATGCCGAAAAACCATTTTGAGCAGTTAAGCACCTCAGAAGTACGATACGGCAAGATTGATAGTTTCGACGGATTAATGAGTTTAGTAGAATAGACGATTTCGTTTATACAAAGTAAAAAAAATAATGACTGAAAAAGAAAAAATTATTAGTCAAATTGATATTCTTTATAATAGTGTATATCAATATAGAACGTGCACGGAATTTAGGAAACGACTTGAGTTTTGTGCGCAATTCAAGTCAATGTCAGCATTTAATGCAATGCTTATTGAAATGCAAATGCCTTGCGCAAGATATGTTTTGCGTGCAGATGAATGGGCTTCGAAATATTCTCGTGTAATTAAGCATGATGCAAGACCAATGATTATTCTAGTTCCATTTGGACCGGTAAGTTATGTATTTGATATAAGTGACACTAAACCAAATAATAATAATCTATTTCTCTATAGTGATGAGGATATATTATCTGAAATAGAGATGCCCTATCGAACTAAGTCTGATATAGATATAAAACTTTTGGAAACCTTTTGTCTGAATGTAGAATGTCATGGTATTTTGATTAATCCCGATTTTAAGGCAGCAACGTCCTATGCAGGAAAAATAGAACTTTACGATAAGGGCTATTTTACATATACATATAAGAAGCAAAACTTAAGCTCTCCATGTGATTATTTGATTAGTATCAATAAGAATGCAAAACCGGGTAAATTCTTTGCTTCTCTTTGTCATGAACTAGGTCATTTGTTTTGCCATCATATTTATTCACCATACCAGGCATGGGATGTTCGAAATTTATCTAATTCAGCGGAAGAGTTTGAAGCAGAAATAGTGTCTTGGCTTGTTTGCGAAAGATTAAATATAGGAAATCCATCGGAAAAGTATTTAGCGTCTTATTGTGACAACAATGAAGAAATTCCTTCTATAAGTATAGAGCGCATCTTCACTGCAGTTAATGATATTGAGAAAATGCTGAAAACAAAACTATCAATAAAAGATGGTATTAAATACAAGTATGACAAAAAATTTAAAGCTATTATTGATAGCATCAAATAAGTAAAATAAAAAAATAAATAATCATGAGAGGAAATGCAACTCTACTTAGCGAATTTGTTGAAGGTAACAAGGTTCAGTTTATTATCCCTGTGTACCAACGCAACTATGATTGGTTAACTGAAAATTGCAATCAACTTTTTGATGATCTTGTTAATATCCATGAGACTCAAAAAGAAAAGCACTTTTTTGGATCAATCGTAACATCGCTGGGTGATAATTTTGGCTCAAATAAATTGGTAATTGATGGACAGCAACGTTTGACTACAGTGTCATTACTTCTGTTGGCTGGAATTAAAGCTGTAAAGGATAGTAAATTACCAATTAGTGATCAATCACGTTTAGACGAAGCTAAAGAAATATTTCTTGTGGCGAAGTATAGTCAGTCAAGCAGAAAGATAAAACTGCAGCCCATTGAAAATGATATGATTGCTTACGACGCTATCTTTAAAGATGATACAGAACATTTTGTTGAAAGTTCTAAGGTTACAAAAAATTTCCTGCACTTCTATGATTTATTAGTTCAAAAATCCAAATCATTTAATTTCGATAATTTGCTTGATGCAATTGAACATTTGGAAATAATTAATATTGAACTAGAGAAAAAAGATGATGCCCAGCTCATTTTTGAAAGTTTAAACTCTACAGGACTTGCACTTACAGGAGCAGACCAAGTGCGTAACTTCCTGTTGATGTCATTAACACCAGAGGAACAGATTCTGTGCTTTAAGAATTACTGGCAGAAGATTCAGTCATATACAGAAGATGAGCCTACAATGTTTCTTCGTGATTACCTCACAATAACGCAGCAACTTCAAAAGCATGTGAAAATAACAAGTATTTATCCAGAGTGGAAAAAATACATGAGAGGAAAGGATCGGAAGCAAGAATTAGCAATGATGGTTGATTTAGCCCAATACTATTATCAAGTTACTCATGCGAAACTACCTACAAAAAGACTATCTGAAAAGATGAAGCACATATGTAACACCGATTCTGATGTTGCTAACGTGTTCTTTGTACAGTTCCTTAAATATGCTAGTGAAAACAAATTGGCAGAAGATGAAGAATTGAAGGTTATTGATATCATTGAGAACTATATTGCTAGACGTATTATTTGCAATTTACCAACAAATGCTTTAACACAAGTATTCTGTTCTATACATAAAGATGTCCTGAAAAGCATTGATGAGTATAGACAGGCTAATATGGAATTGAACTATACTTATTCTCTGATTTTGATATATCATATAATGAGGAGAGATGGTAATTACATAATGCCTAGAGATGTTCAGTTTGTTGATACTATTAAAACTCGTGATGCATATCACATGCCAAAACCTTATCAGATATTTTTATTTGAACGTCTTGAGAATTCTATGCCTGGTGAGACCAATGATGTAGCCGAAGATATGAAAACTAAAGCTGCTACAATAGAACATATCATGCCTCAAACGCTAAATTCAAGTTGGATAACAATGCTTGGTTCGGATTATGAGAATATTCAGGAGAAATATCTTCATACATTTGCAAACTTAACTCTGACAGGTATTAATAGTGAATTAAGTAATAATGAATTCTTGGTAAAGAGAGACGGTAATACTATTAAGGATAAAATAATCCCTGGATACAAGGATTCCAAATATCGTTTAACCAAAAATGTAGTTAAGTGTGATAAATGGACCATTAAAGAACTAAATGATAGGGCACAAGAAATTGTTGATATATTTTTGAGATTATATCCTTTGCCAAAGACAGAATTTAAGCCTGTACCAAAACCTTTGGATGAAGTTTCACTTGATGAGGAAACATTTTCTCCAACAAACAGAACTATCAAAGGTTATCGCTTTTTTGATAAGGAATATGCAGAAACAACATGGAAAGGAATGTTGGTGAATATTGTTACAATCATAGCAAGTCAATATCCTGAAATAATAGATTCAATTTGTGACAAAGAAGGTTACATATGTACACCACAGAAGGTTGATATGCAGTATTATACATTGATCAGCCCAGATAAGTGTCTTTTGAGTTCAGTTGACAACAAGAGTAAACTAAAATGCCTTCATTATTTATTTGAGAAGTGTGATATTGCAGAAACTGAACTTGTTATGTTATTGGATTTTCCGAAAGATTGTGAGTAATATTAAAAAATAAAACTTATCCGAATGAAGTCACCAACCATATTCAAAGAATACATTTGGCTTGTGAATACAATTTACAAAGCCAAAAAGATAACATTGGAGGAAATCAACCAGGAATGGATGAAGACCGAGATGAGTGGAGGATTGCCATTGCCACGAAGCTCATTCAATCGGCATAAAGATGCCATTGAAGATATGTTTGGCATCTATATCGAGTGTGAACGTGTAGGCGGTTACAAGTATTACATCGGCAATGCTAAAGTTTTTGAAGAGGATACTATTCAGAACTGGATGCTTTCTACCTTGTCGGTGAACAATATCATCAGCGAGTGCAGAAGTGTTCACGACCGGATTATACTTGAACCTATTCCTTCGGACGGAGAATATCTGCAAAGAGTCATTGGGGCGATGAAGGAAAACGTACTGATAAATCTTACTTATAAGAAATATGGTACGGAAACTATCAAAGAGGTGGTGGTGGAGGCATACTTTGTGAAGCTGTTTCATCGACGTTGGTACTTGGTATGCCGTTATCCTGAAACAAAGGAGTTCCGTACTTTCTCTTTTGACCGAATGTTAAATGTGGAGCCTACAAGCATCCGTTTCAAGAAGGATGAAGATTTCGATGCCAATGAATACTTCGATAGTTGCTTCGGTATAGTCAAGGATGACAATACACCTGTTGAACATATTGTGGTTCGTGCTTATCAGAATGAACGGTACTATCTTCGCGACCTGCCGATGCATCATAGCCAGAAACTGGTGAATGAAGGTGAAGACTATGCTGACTATGAATATTACCTTAGCCCTACACTCGACTTCTTCGGTTATCTACTATCTCGTGGTAGTTATATAAAGGTACTTGAACCAAGATGGGTCGCTGAGAAAGTAAAAGATATGCATTTAGAGGCAGCGAAACGCTACGATAACGAAGAAAATTCGTGATATTCTGAAAATAGTCGCTTCCTGTACCAACCTATGGAACAAGTACATCATACCTTTGCAAAAGTTTCAGCTGTGCTCAGAAAATTTGAACCAAGTTTCTTTGCACTTAAAATTCGGTTTAATCACTAAATCTAAGCCAAATGAAGATAATATATTCTCCTGAATATTCAGGGACGGTTTTTGTAAAAGCCGACAATGAAAACGGTGTAATGATGGACACGGTAGTGGTGAACACTATCGGTCTTATCAACATACTTGAATTGCGCATGGGACTCCATTATGAGGATGTCTCAGAACATGAACGTGTGGCATTGTACTATGATGCCATGAGTAAATACATGCAGAATAATCCAGACAATGTCTTGGCAGCTTCATTCAAAACTTCAGGATTGAGCACGGCAAAAGCTGTGCTGAACTGGCGCGATGAATTGTGCTCTGCTCAATGGGACTTCGATGGTGAAGATATTAGTGAACGGTTGAAGGTAATCATCGGTATAGAAGAATACTTCCATAAGTTATGTGACAAGGATATGAATGACAGAATCCACATCGTTACCGATCAAGTATGTTTTCAAAAACTTGACTGCAAGAATATGACCTTAAAGTTGGCTGTTGCAAAGGAATTTCATAAGCCATCAGTTCATGCTCTTATTGAGGCTTTGGAGACACAAGGCGCAAGTATTTATGTCATTAATGGGGCTTCAGAGTCTGAAAACAACCTTAGTAAGGTTCGTAAACTCATCACTTCAAAACAAACGGGAAAAATTACTCTCGACAAGGATGACGACTCTCTCCAAATATGGAAGTTTGCTGATGATCGTCTTGCATGCGAGTACCTTTCATATAATAAGATGGAGGATGTTGATGTATGGGTGAATGCGAACAACAAGCAGATGGATAACTGGTTGATGTTGATGGGTAAAGCTCAAACAGGAAGCGTTACAGACGATTGTACACCACAGTTGACACAGTTGTTCGTGATGGGTTTGTGCATGTTTGCAAATCCGCTTAATGTAAATACTCTCATTGAATGGTTGAATATGCCAGTTCATCCAATCAGTAGTTTCTTTCGTTCCGCGCTTGCAGACTGTATTGTAACCGAAGGTGGCTACAGAAATGAGGCTTGCAAGAAGAAGATAGAACAGTTTATTGAGGGTAAGTTTGTTTATCTCGATGACGAACAGAAAGCACTCCCTGAAGAAGAACAGGAAGAAATTCGCCAGAAGGACAAGAATAAACGTCAGAAGCAAGTTTCTGTGTTCCTTCCTTCACTCACATCTAGTACAAGCATCAAGACAAAAAATGTGAATCAGTTTGTACAGGAACTCTCTACGTGGGCTCGCCAGCGTGCTCATCTGATGGCAGAAGCACCTGATAACGAACAATGGATTGAACAACTTATGACCATTGCCGGTATGTGTGATGCTTTTCATATTTTATTAGAAACCATATCTACAGAGGCTATAGATTATAAGACTATAGACTCATGGATGAGTACAGTCTATCAGAAGGGAGCCTACACTAATTCAATTGCTGAACGTGGTTGCCGAACTGTTGTAGACTCACCTGCAAAAATTGCTTCCGTTGCAGAAAAGACTATATGGATTGGTGTAGATGGCGATGCGTGTCAGGGTCAGGAATGTGCATTCCTTTATCCAACAGAGAAATCAAAATTGGTGGATAAGATGTATATGCATCCATGGGCAGAAGATGCAGAGAATAACTACCATGAGCAGCAGATGCTAATGCCACTCAAGATGACCAATGGCAAACTGATTTTAGTAGTTAGGGAGCGCATTGGAGGCGAACCTACCTTAAAGCATCCTCTGATTGTACGTTTGGAACAGCAAGTTGAGAATATCAACGACTTTATACACTATCCAAAGATTGGAGTTGAAGACCGTCATAAGGTAAAAATTGTAGAGAATGGAGGCGTAAGCGCTGAGCTTAATTTTGAATACGCTGATAAGATTCAATGGCCCAATCATCTGAGTCCTACGACTATTGGTACATTGGCTGAGCATCCTTTTGATTATCTGATGGAACGTCTGTTGGTTATTACAAATGACGGCAAGGCTCAGATGGCAGATGCAAAGACTACTAAGGGTAATGTGGCTCATGCTATTATTGAAGCATTGTTTGCACCTCGTGATGACGCTCGTTATTCAAAGCCGGAAGAGATTGCTGAACGTATTCAAAACGAATATGAAGAAGCATATACCAAGGTTCTTGAAGCCAAGGGTGCTGTATTACAGTTGACAGAAAACAAGTTGTCAGAGAAACTGCTTCATGAGCAACTACGAGGTTGTCTGGACACCCTTCTTGAAATTCTAAAAGGCAATGAACTGAAGGTAACTGGATGTGAGCATTATGTAGAAAGCCAGATGAACCTTGGTTTGCCAAAGGCTCTTGACAAAGAAGGAAACGTAAAAGAGCGTGACATGCTTGGATTTATTGATATGACACTCGAAGACAAAGATGGTCATCCTGTTGTATTCGATTTCAAGTGGACAACATGGGCAAAGGGCTATCAGAACAAATTGATAGAAAACAGAAGTGTGCAGTTGGAATTCTATCGTTGGATGCTTGGATGTGAAAAAAGGAATTTGGTTGAGCGAGTAGCATACTTCTTGATGCCCGACGCACGCCTTTACAGTCAGGAAGCTTTCAAGGGCAGACATTGCATCCAACTCAATGCTGATAACAGAGATAATATAGTTCATCAGTTGGTAGAATCTGCAAAATATCGCATGGAGCAGATAAAATGTGGAGTCATTGAAACTAATGGACTCTACGAGGATTTGCAGTATGTAAAAGACACAGAATCGAAGGGACTCTTCCCATTGAAGAAGAATGAAGAAGAAGGAACTAAGGAGGGAAATTTCTTCACGCAGTATCAACTCTTTAACAACTAAGGCAATATGAAGAACGTAACATATATCAACGCAGGTGCTGGTAGTGGTAAAACCTACCGGCTGACAGAGACACTTACACAGCTGATTAAAGAGGGTAAGGTAAAACCGGAACAGGTGATATTGACAACCTTTACAACTAAGGCTGCCAATGAATTCAAGGAGAAAGCAAAGGCATTTCTCTTTGACGAAGGTTTGTATGAAGAGGCCGTTCAGCTTGACCATGCCATGATTGGTACGGTTCATAGTGTATGCCAGAGAATGATTGGTAAATACTGGTTCAATCTCGGTTTATCACCAAACATGGGCGTGATGGCAGAGGAAGATACTACCTATTATATATCTCAGTCACTTGCCGAATTACCTACTGAGGCAGAATTGATGCAACTACATAGCTTTGCAAGGGAGTTTGATCTTCGTGAGACTGATGGTTTCAGGGTGAAATCAACAATCAACTATGACTTCTGGCAAGGACATCTAAAGAGCATCATAGATTTTGCAACAAATTATGAGATTGATGATTTTACAAAGAGTGAAACTGAGTCACTTGACTATATCCGACAGTTTGTTAAGGGTGATAGTAATTGCAATTTTACCTATGAAGAGCTAAAGGCTGTCGTTGATGAACATGAAGCATTTCTTCGCAGCAAGAAACAGAGTGATGCCAATGACAAACGAATAGACAAACTTGTTCAGGCAAGACGTTATTTGCATCGTCTAACTCTCGGAACCCTGAAAGATATCAATTCTACAATCGGAACCCCCAAGGGGTATGGTCCATTAGCAGATGATTTTTCTTCACGTATGGAAAATATCTGGACGAGTAAGATTATCTATGACAAACAAGAAGGTTATATTAAGTTGCTTTTCAATCTTGCCAAGCGTTGGAAGGAGAACTTTGCTCAGTTCAAGCGTAACAAGAACTTGCTAGACTACAACGACATGGAGAAATATATGCGTCAGTTGATGGAGAATGAGAATATTGCCTCTGAGATTGCACTGTCATATCGTTACCTGTTTGTAGATGAGTTCCAGGATTCTTCGCCAATTCAGGTAAAGATATTCGATGCGCTTTCGAATATCATGGAACAATCGTATTGGGTCGGTGATTACAAACAAGCTATCTATAGCTTCCGTGGATCTGATATTGCTTTGACAAAAGCTGTAGTTGATCGTGTAGCAAAGAAAGAGAATGGATGTGATACAGATACACTGGATAAATCATGGCGTTCTCTTCCTGGCATTGTCGATGTGAATAATGCAGTCTTTGAAAAGACCTTTGCTGACGTACTCGATAGAAACAATATTCACCTTGATCAGGTAAGAAAGAATGAGAATAGTGAAGACTCCCTCCGTTATTTCGTTGCAGGTGAAAAATGTGGTGTAGCAGAACATGTGCTGAAACTCTTGAGCCAGGGTGCAAAACCTAATGAGATAGCAGTACTGGCTCGTACCAATGCAACACTTGCCAATGTTGCCGAGAATCTGAAAGATTGGGAGATACCATCAAGTCGTGAAGATTATTCAGTCATTGCATCACCCGTTTACCCATTGGTAGCATCACTCTTGCGCATTGTTGGCAGTAGCAGGGATGCGTTATCAAAGGCAACGGTTGCCATCCTTACCGAATCTGATTGTACCACTCAGCAGATAATCGAGACTAAGATTTTGAATGACACAGATGTTTCTGCAAAGGCTGAAGATTACTTGGCAGACGTACCTCTTATCAGTCAGTTGTTAGCTATACGTCCTCGTTTACAACAACAATCAGTGTCTTCGCTTGTTGAAAGCATGATAATTGAGTTGGATCTGTATGATGTTATCAAAAAGGTAGAGGCAGATTCTATGTTTGGGACATCTTGTCTTCAGACAATTATCAATGTTACTCGTATTTATGAAGATCATTGTATTCAGATGAATCTTCCAGCCACCATAGAAGGTTTTCTTGCTTATTTAGAGAATATTTCACCTGTAGGTAGTGGTGATCCTAATGGCGTTCAGTTGCATACCTATCATTCATGTAAGGGTTTACAATGGAAATATGTCATTCTGATGTCACTAAATACGGATGTCTCGAATCTGAAAAAGTCAGTAAGAAATGAAACTTATGGTGTTCATACCATCCATTCCAATGAGCCATCTGCAGAGAATCCTTATCCAGAGGTTTCCGTGCGACTTACTCCTTGGGTATATGGTACAGCAAAGAACGTTCCAGATGAAATAAGTGGGAAGATAGAAAACTCTGATGGCTTCAAGCGGGCATACCGGTCAATGCTGGCAGAGACAAACCGGGTACTCTACGTTGGAATGACTCGTCCACAGGATGTGTTGATACTTTGTATCGATGAACCAAATAAGAATGCAACACTACTTCAATGGCCAAAGGATGATGGCGTTGATACGATAGTCGAGAATATTCCAAAATCGGGAGATTGGGATGTATTTGGTACGGGTCATCTTTTCAAGGATTTTTCACTTACTCAATCAGAACTTGATAATCTGACTCCTTATGGGAAAATAGATGAGACTGTTTTTATGCCTCTCAATCTTAAGACACCATCGTTCGAGAAACATGAACTTCGCTATCTTTCACCAAGCAGAATACAAGCAAAGGGTGATGTGGCATCGCATCATGACTTTGAGAAGCGCATTCCGTTTGCCAAGCAACCAACGGATATGGCAACTGTTGGTGACTGTATCCATCAGATATTTGCTGGTATTGAGGAAGAGCATCCTGCGTATAAGATAGATATGGACGAGACGATTATGAGTTACGGTTTGAGAGCAGTACTGACAGATAAGGATGCGATTACTCTTGCATGGAAAAACTTGTGCTCATTCCTTACTGAAAAGCATGGTGCATATATCAAAACCTATCATGAAAGACCTTTCCGTTTGGAACGTGATGGTCAAATAATCATAGGTAGCATTGACCTTGTTTGGCAGACTGACGAAGGCGATATTCTGGTCGACTTCAAGACTTGTCCATTGGGTAAGAATGTTACACTTAATACAGATTCAGAGTACTATGTAGGCTGGTATGCAGGTCAGTTAAATGCCTATGAGGATGCTCTTAAAGCTGCTGGAGAAAAAGTACTGAAACGATACATTTATTATCCTGTAAGTGGTGTATTGGCTGAGGTTACTAGCACCATTGAAACACCAAAGCCATAGGCCGACGAATAAAGGTGAAGACTATGTGGACTATGAATATAATCTCTGCCCTACACTCGACTTCTTCGGTTGTCTACTATCTCATGGTAGTTATATTAGGGTACTGGAGCCGCAATGGGTGGCTGTAAAGGTGAGAAATATGCTCTTAGAGGCATCCAAACGCTACGAAGACGAAGAAAATGTGTGATGAATAGCAAATAATCCTTCGCTGTACCGACCTTTGGGACAAGCATCGCATACCTTTGCACCAGAAAGTTCGTAAAACTGTAAAAAAGATGATAACAGAACAAGATAAGAATAAGGTATATTTCTCTAATCTGCTTGCCTTGAGCTATCCGTCGATATGGAAAGAGATATGTGAGGTACTTGCGAAGTACAATTATACGGCAGGAAAATTGACTTACACCAAAGACTATTGGTGCAGAGACTTTATGCCGGTTCAGGTTGGCAGTGATGAGTTTGTTCAGTTCCGTTATGATCCAGATTACTTGGCTGACTTACGTAAATATAAGACGAATCCCGATGATACTCTCAAGCATTTTACAGACTTTGATATGAAGGTCGCCAAATCGAATCTTGCAGTAGATGGTGGTAATATGGTTGCCTGTAGAAATTGTAAAGGTGAAACATGGGTGGTAATGACAGACAAGGTGTTTGCCGAAAATCAGGAATACTCGAAAGACGATGTTATTACGATTTTGGAAGCAAAATTGAAAGCAAAAATAATTTTGCTACCTTGGGCCGGATCGTATGAAGATAAATGTGGTCATACGGATGGCATCGTCAACTTTATCGATGGAAAATCAGATAAACCGTCCGTAATGGCTTACTACCCTCTTTATCGCAAAGAAATAGCCAATAAAATGAGAAAGCGTTTGGATGCGGTATTTGATGTACACGAGCTCTCGTTCACAAAAGATGAAGAGAACAATTGGGCGTATGTGAACCTGCTACGCACCAAAGATTTCATAATAGTGCCTGGATTAGGTACTGATTCTGACCACGAAGCCATGGAACAAATAGCACTACTCTATCCTGATTATCGTGAACACATTCACCAAGTCAATATTGCACCTATTGTTGAAGAGTATGGTGGAGCATTCAATTGCTTGAGTTGGGCAGTAAAAATATGATAAAAAAATACTATATATGACCCGTTGGCGGAATTAAATATGCAGTAAGCATTCGGTGTCCCCCGTATTGATAGCAAACGATTTTCAGTTATAGAGAAGTAACTTTCAAAAACTACGAAAACATTCGGAGTCGTTTCAGATTTTCTTGGATTTTTCTTTGGAGTTTTTTTGCATCCACTTGTGTGGTAACAGTTCTGCCAAATCTTTCGTATAATCGGTATCGTAGTCATGGATGTGACTCAATACATAGAGCATCCAGTCCCGGAAGTTAGCATCAACCGCTTTACAACAGCCCAGTAGAGAGTACAGCACTGCGGCATCTTCCGCCGCATCGTGATTTCCACAAAAGAGATAGTTCTTTCGCCCCAAAGCCAGGGGACGGATGCTGTTTTGTCGAGTAGACCAAGGGAATTTCACCCTCAGCCTCTCTCGGAACCGTACGTGAAAGTCTCCCTTCATACGGCTCTTCGCATTCAAATCATTTCTTTTGACGTGCATAGGGTACATATCCTACTTGCCAATGATAAAACAGATTGGGTTCTTTCTGAGCTATATAGGCTAACCAATAATGAGCAGATATGACACCTCGACGACGAAGTCTTTTATATTTCGTCTTTGCCCAATAAGCAATAGAGCGATTCAGATGGCACATAACTTTCCAAAATTCTGTTTTACCAAATTTCTCATAATAGTTTATCCATCCTCTTACGACATCATTAATATATGCTGCCACAAATCGTAGACTTCGATTATGGAGACGTTTGAGATTCCATGATTTTATTGTTTCATGTATTCTGCTTACCGATTTCTTGCTTATAGCAGGCAAATAACTTGTGAATAAGACGTTGTTGCGTTTATCTTTTGCCGCTCTTGATCTAAAAGTAAAGCCTAAATAATCAAAAGAAGTACAATGATAGTGTTTTGATGAACGACTGCTCATTTTACAGAATACTATTTTTGTCTTTTCCTCATTAAATTTCAATTTACATTCAGTAAAGCGTTCTCCAAGCCTTTCCTTTATGTATTCAGCTTGAGCCAATGTACTGCAATGACAAACACAATCATCAGCATATCTCTCAAAAGGTATGTGAGGATATTTATAAGACATCCATTTATCAAAGGTATAGTGTAGGAACAGGTTTGCTAAAATTGGACCTATGACTGAACCCTGCGGTACTCCCATGTCCCTCTTTACAATTTCTCCATCACTTCTCTGATAAGGGACAGTCAACCAACGTTTTATATAGAGAAGTATCCATTTTATCTTGATATGCTTCTCCACCGCTTTCATTAATAAGCCATGGTCGATTGTATCAAAGAATTTGGATATATCTATATCTAAAACCCATGCATACTTCCAACACCGTCTTTCTGCCTTGGCTATGGCATCATGAGCAGAGCGATGCGGACGATAACCAAATGAATCTTCATGAAAACAGGGTTCGATGAGAGGCTCAATTACATTAACAACAGCCATTTGTGCAATACGGTCTTCAATAGTGGGAATCCCTAAAGGTCTTTTACCACCATTTGATTTCGGTATTTCTACAAGTTTTACTGCTTTAGGCATATAACTGCCGGAGCTCATGCGATTCCATAGACGATAAAGGTTGGAACCTAGGTTTTGCTCATAAGTGGTCATCTCTATACCATCAATGCCTGAACTACCTCTATTAAACTTTACTTTCTTAAAGGATTCAAAGATTATTCTTTTGTCTATTTGAAATGGTTTTGCTTCTTGCATTGTGTCCTCCTTAGTTTATCAAGTTGCACAATACAGTCCGCTGAATACGTTTCCCCCTTCGCTCCCTTCTCATTACAAGAACTTCAACACTACTACGGAGAAATCCGCCACAAATTGAGACTTTGATACTTTCTGCCTTACGTGTCATGCGTCTTTGGCATTTTCTCTTGACATTCTCAATCTGCTTCTCACGTTCCATCAAAGAGCCTATATAATGGTCTTGCCGCCTACACACCGTACACCAAAGGGACAGTAAACAGGTAACCTCCCTTCTTATCATAGAGCGTAGCCGAAGCCCTATTTCTGATGTAATCTGATAACAATAACGATGCTTCATCAACGGTTCATTTACATTCAACTCCATTATACATACCTTACCATATCTTCTGACTTATTACACACAACGTTCACCACTTTTTGATTGCTCAAAACGCAGCTTGTGATGGTTTGCAACCTGTTCCTGTAAACCGATTGCGAGGGACCTACCCTCATCTCTTTGATAGTTGCAGACAAAATTTCCATGATACCAGCCAATAGCATCATGTTATAATGCCCTCGTGACACACCGGCCAGATTATTATCCATGCGATATCGGCCGTCCAGATGATAACGGGTCAGACGGTGATAAATCCCGTAAGTGTATTTGATCGCTTTCCCAATCCGACCTTTGGGCAAGACTTTAGGGTATTCATTTACCAACCATTTCTCAAAGACCACCAAGATAGGATACGCAAGACGTTCGCGCATTTGGGCCCGCTCTTCATACGTGAGATTCCGGTAATCAGCTTCCCGTTCCACCTCATAGAGCAGACCTATCTGCTCCAAGGCATATTCTGCTCTGGTTTTATCTTCTTTCAAAGCCTCTTCAAACTTCCGTCTGGCATGCGCCCAACAACCAAGAGGAAGAACACCCTGCTTGTCTTCGTAGACCTTGTATACTTCATAGCCGTCCGTTTGCAAAGCTCCCCGGAAGTCTTTGAGTAATGGCAATACCACTTTCTGTGCCCTGGAACCCTGATCGTAATGAAAGAACACGAGTGAGTCCATGACAGAACGCACCATCCAGATGTATCCCTTGATGGTTTTATGCTTCTCTTCCTGTACGATGGGAAGCGTGGTTTCATCTACCTGTATATAATCGGTAGCAAGGACTAATTCTTTGAGCCGATAGTACAGGGGGCGGAGTAAATCCGCGGTGTCTCGGAACCAACCGTTGACCGTGGGAGGAGGAAGATTGACCCCCATCTGTTTGAGCATCTGTATCTGTCGGTAAAAAGGAAGATGATTCACATATTTACCGATCAACAGTTCCGCTAAAAGGGAAGCTCCGGCATAACTGCGTGAGAGAGGTTGGTAAGCAACTGGAAGCGGAGCCGTTACGATTGGACTTGCCACTTCCTGTTGTTTGTCTTTGAGCGCATATTTGTGGCGAATAATCCGACGAACATAACACTTGCCCGGTTCATACTCCAACACTTCGGTCACCTCCGGGTCCAATTCGCTCCAAACGGTATTATCGTCCAGATTATCTACTGCAGGGTAAACATGTTCTTCTTTGCGGGGTAGATCTTCCGGCAAGGGTTTGCGGACGGGTTTTTCTTTTACCCGCTCACGCATGCGTCGTTCTTTGGAAGCGGCAAGCTCTTGGGCTGCTTTCTCTACCAGTTCCTTTTCTTCGGGCAGAACATCCATCCCCTCAAAGTCAATGCGACGTTGGCGGGGATCTTCCTTAATAAAGCGTTCACTGGTCTTACCCCACAAACGGCGGTTCAGGTAAGCTACCTGGCTTTCCAGAGAAAGTATCTTTTCCTTCTGAAGGGAGATGGTGTGTTCATAAGAGCTCTGCAGGGCATCTACATCCGTACGGTCTTCCAGTTTGCTTTTCAGGCGTTGTATCTCCTGATACTGACGGTCGCATTTATCCAAAAGCACCAGCAAAAGTTCATCCGTATTTTCGTTGTTTTCCTGCATCTATCCCCGCTTTATTACAAGAGTAAAGATACGAAGTTTCAACGATTCAGACAAGAAAAAAGTGGGTTAACCCCCTTTATTTATCAGCCTTTCCAGCGTTTTTGGTGTTTGCAGATTTGCGCATCAATGCCTTGTATCATAAGCATCAGATTTTTCCAGGAACTCCGGTGAGAACGGCTCTCTTGATCAAAAGCAGGAAGCTTGAAAGTGCCCTCTTCAAGCCGTAAATGATAGATGACCAATCCGCCGGTTTCCATGTGTAATACTTTCATTGAGGTGCAAGGTCGGTTGATAAAGATAAAGGCATCACCGCTCCGGATATTGCAGCCCATCTGATCGGTCACTATTCCGCTCAAGGTATAAAAGCTTTTACGCATATCGGTCGGGAAAGGATACAACCAATAGCGGATGGATTCATTCAGATTAAACATGGCTTAACGGAATAAGAGGATAAGCTGTTCCAACTGTCGGATATCCGTATCTAAAGGTAAACGGAGTTTTATTCCATTAGGATAGACCACCTCGCAAACAGACTCGGTTTTTGATTGATGATATGGAACATCCGAATAATCAGAAGAACTCTTTGCCGGAGAACCTGAAGAATTCAACATCAACGGAACGAAACCGGAAGGGGAAGGCAATTCTCTGCCGTAGGACTTCAGCTTCTTCTGCCAATAGAAAAAACGGGATAAAGAAATGCACTCGTTATGACAAAAGTCTTTGACACGGAGACCGCTGGACTTATAATGCGAATAGACAACTTCAAATTCTTTGAGATTCCACATAATCTTTTTTGGGCAAAGATAGAACCAAGTAAAGCTAAGAAAAAGACGGAGGACGCCGAATGCTTACAATATGCACTAATTTAATTCCGCCAACGGGTTAGAATACACCTTTCTGAATAGTCATATATCGGTGCATTGGCTTTACCTCTGGATGTGGATAGGACCCACCAAACATTTCTCCGAAAACAGAAATATGCTTCACGGCAGGATATAGACTTTTGATATGCACAAAAAGATTCAGCACCCTTTCCTTGTAACTTTCAAGTAACTCAGGATACTCATAAAATTTCTCATCTTCGACCAAAGCTGATGTTCTCTTAGCGAACTTCACTTCATGACCATCACAGAGAAAGCTAGTATTTGCACCATGTACCTTCTCTTGTACTACATACTGTAGATCAGCTGGCATTTGAGCCACTACATACTCTAAGAATTCCCGATTAAAAGAGTTTTCTATAGAACTGTACTTTTTAAATTCAATCATTTTAATTCTCCTTTCTACGTATCACTACGTATAGGTATAAAACATTCCCTCCGGCATCATCAACGATGATGACCCGAAAAATTATCATTCACATAAGTTTCGCGTGCATCGGACGAAACTTTTTACACTAACGCAGAAAAGTATTCCTGCCTGTCCAGTATATGGGAATGGGAGAAGAAACAGATGGTAAGACTGTGTTTTTCATTCCAATCAAGTCTTTATCTGTAAGAAAGACTTGTTCCGCTAAACATAGAAAGCAATATGGCTCTCTATCGGTGGATATTCTCTACCAACACATATCGAGTTCGCTCCATGTGCCCCAAGAGAATGTATTTGGGCTATTTAGCCAAAATGCGGTGCAAAATTACATACTATTTTTGATATGCAGAAAATTTTAGATGAAATTTTTCTTGCCATAAAGCCCTATATACTACGTATATAAAAATTTTAGGTTCAAGATGACTTTAACATCAAAACCAAGAAATCTGCCAAATAAATCGTAATTTATGATAATTGTATAACAGTATTCAGAAAAACAGTGTAACTTTGTACCGCGTAAACATTGAATATATGGTCAACCAAGATAAAAAAGACAACAGAGGTGGCAAGCGTGAAGGTGCTGGCCGACCAAAAGGCACAAGTAAACTGTATGCTTTCCGTGCCGATAAGGAAGTGTCTGCCTTTATTGATGAGCAGGAGAACAAGACAGAATTCATCCGTGACTGCATCTTCAAAGAATTGCAGGTACGTCAATCCTTTGATGCCGATGACCGACTTAGTAAGTGGGGCGAAATGATTCCTGCCAATAGAATCAAGTCTCAAACAATTCCTTTCTTTGATGTGAAGATTGTAGCGGGTTTTCCCATTCCTCTAAACAATGATGAATTGGCACAAGACATCGACTTGATTAAGATGATTTGTCCTAATCCCGACGCATCATACCTGATTCGTGTGCAGGGAAACTCTATGATTGAAGCCAACGTACATGATGGCGATATTTTGGTGGTGGATAAGAGCAACCGAAACCCCTCTGAAAAGCAAATTGCCGTGTGTGAACTGAATGGAGAATACACGGTGAAATATGTGATTCAGAAAGATAATCGCAGTTGGTTAGTGCCAGCTAATCCTGATTTTCCAGAGATTGAAATAACCGATGGAGATAGCTTTAGTGTGTGGGGAGTAGTAACCTATATCTTGCATAAACCTAGTTAAAGTGCATTTACTTTGTTTAGTATTTGTATTAGATACTATTTAGCTTTTATAATAGTTTGTAGTATAATATATATTGTAGTATTCTTTTATTATCAACATGATAGCTTTAGCAGATTGCAATAGTTTCTTCTGTAGCGTAGAAAAAGTATTTCATCCAGGACTGGATGGAATGCCTGTTTGCGTGCTGAGTTGTAACGATGGATGCATCGTGGCATTGACTACAGAAGCTAAAGCAATAGGCCTTCATCGAGGTGATCCAATCTTCAAGATGCGTGATATCGTTGAACACAATAATGTCAAGTTGTTCTCGACTAACATGTATCTGTATGCTGCAATGTCGAAGCGAGTGAATAATATCCTAAGAGCTGCTGTACCTCATACTGAATCGTATTCGATAGATGAATCGTTTTTGTATTTAGATGGCATGGAGAAACTCTACAATCTGGAGAAATACATGCGAGGTGTAGCTGAGAAAGTGAAACTCTACACCGATATTCCCGTGAGTGTAGGCATTGCTCCAAGTAAAACCTTAGCCAAGATGGGAAGCAAGTTCGCCAAGCAGTATAAAGGCTATCGTTCGGTTTGTATGATAGACAATGAAGACAAACGAAGAAAAGCTTTGGAGTTATTCGAACTTGCAGATGTATGGGGCATCGGCAGACAGACATTGGCCAAACTCAATTACTTGGGAATACACACGCCCTTAGAGTTTGCTGACAAAAAGGAAAGTTGGGTACGCAGTCACTTTAATCTTCCTGAGGTACAGACTTGGAAGGAGCTTAATGGCATTCCCAGCATTAATACCGCCGAGGTTGCACAAAAACAATCCATCAGCACCAGTAGAAGTTTTGGGGAGATGGTGACTAGTATCGATTCTCTGCGAGCATCAGTGGCCGACTTTGCCGCAAGTTGTGCCAACAAACTACGTGGGCAACATTCGGTAGCAAGTACTATCACCGTCTATATCATGAGCAATCGCTTTCGAGGAGACCTGCCACAATATAGCAATGGTCAAACAGCTATCCTTCCCATTTCCACCTCCGACACGATTGAGATAACCCAAGCAGCCCTGTCTGTTCTTGAATCCATTTATCGGGAAGGCATTTTCTATAAGAAGTCTGGAGTAATCCTTGGCAATATCACAGATGCGTCGGTCATTCAGCAGAACCTCTTTGATGAAGTGAAGAACCGACCACAGCGTTTCCAACTTATGAAGAGTATTGATGAGATAAACCATAAGTTTGGGTTGAAGAAGATAAAGCTGGCAGTGGAAGGAGAAGGACATCAATCCTGGCACTCCAAGAGTGAACATCGCAGTGGAAATTACCTGTCGAACATCAATGAGATATTGACTATCAACATCTAAATATGGCTTTGTAGGCAAACAAACGTGGATTCTATTTGCGTAACATGCAGATTCTTACTATTTTTATATTGTAAATAGAATTAATATTGATAGCAATGAACGAATTAGTAGAAAAAATCGACGAGCTTTATGTAGCATTTAAAATGGATGCTGCTGCTCAAATTGAGAAAGGAAACAAAACAGCAGGAACAAGAGCTAGAAAAGCTTCTCTTGAAATCGAAAAACTTCTGAAGGAATTCAGAAAGGCATCATTGGAAGCTTCTAAATAATAGAATATCTATCATTAACGCTTGCATGTTATTTGTCAAAGTGCGTAAGCCTAGGTTCGCCTAAACTTACGTTTTTTTATGTAATGAAATTCGATTGAATTTGCTAACAAGTTATTTTAAATGCAAATACATTTTCTTTTTATATTCCTCCAAGATTGTGTCAATAAACTCAGTCCAACGTCTTTTACCAATTCTATCCATCAGTGCTTCTGCTAATGCATAAACTTTTGTTTCTCTGATTTTCGGTAAAAAGTGCTGTTCCCCTGGATTGGAATCTTTTGCTTTAGCATTTATGATAGCAGTCTCCATTAGCTTGATATAATCCAGACTAAAGAATCCTCCGGGCGACAAACGTGACAACTCGACTTTTACATCGTGTGATTTACCACAATCGATAGTAGATAAATCTGACAGCTTGTGATAGAGCAACCAGATTTCAAAGCAAGGATTACTAACGGCTATATGACAGTTTGGAGTGTTCATACAAAAGCTGGCTAACTCATTGATCATATCTATTGGCCATTTATCCACATCCGTCACACACCAAAGAGAGTCTCCATACTTTGCATCCAGACCTTCTTCGGCAATATAGAGCTTTGCTCTTTCCAATATGTGCGAAGGTGCCGATTCTGTGGCACTATGTTCCAATAACCTCACTTTGATACGGTCAATCTCATCAAATGGGGCAAAATAGCTTGGTTCTGTTTTAGTGCCCTCGCAAGCTATTACAAATAAGCTGTAGTCTCTTGCTTTTGCTTCTTCTTGTTTGTAGTATAACCTTTTCTTGTATGGCATAATCAATCCTCCCAGCGTAAATCTTCGAGATGTGACAAAAAGGGTATCGCACCAAACCGACCTCTTAAATATCCCTTTTCAATATCCAAGTCTGTGCGTGGCTTGAAATCATTAAGGGTATAGAAACGAGAGCTTTGCTTTTCATGATCTTTCTCTACGAACCAAATCTCATCGTTTCGGAAGATGGTACAATCCAGCAGACCGGATTCATGCGAAGAGAAGACAATCTGCCCTTTAATAGGCAGCGACATCACTTTTTCCACAAACATCTTCAAAAGATTGGCATGGATGCTTCTGTCTATTTCATCCACAATAATGGTCTTGTCTGTTTGCATCAAATCATATAAAACCGGTGCAAAGTCAAAGAGTCTTTGTGTTCCATCCGACTCCTCTTTCAGTTCAAAGCATACAGTGTTACCATCCACTACATGATTTGTTGTAATGCGTCGGATGATGTAGCGATCATCTTTTTCCTTTGTTACTCCAATGGTAAAGTATTTTGTTTCAATCACATCTTGCTTTTCTTCTGCCAAATTCTTTTTAATGTCCTCAAACATTTTATCTAAAGGCATACCTGTGGCTGAAACAAATTTATCAAGATCGTCTTCATGTAATTCAACATCATGAATGCCCACATCAAATCCTTGAAGCAATCGTTCTGAAAACTGTTTGAATTTCAAATCAGAATACTGCGTATCGAATATAGATGACGAACGGGTGGATGGGAAAAAAATCATCAGCTTGTCTTTAAACCAAGAACGAGCTTTAGACAATCGGGGTTCTTTCACAATATCGGCATGTAACAGCAGAAGTTCATCGTTCTTCAAAATGTTTTCCTCCAGCAAACTTACCAGCATCGTCTTTTTCTCATCTTTGCCAAGAAAGCGATTACCCATTTTCAGGACTGGTCTCTTTTTGCTTTCAGAATAAGTGCGTTCAAAAACCATTTCGTCTTTTTCTACGCCAGTCTCATAAAGCCACTCTTCCATGCAGATACGAGAAGTGTAGGATAAGCCATAACTATAGATTTTGCCATCTATGCTAAATTCAACTGATTGCGAAACAGGCGTACCTGGTTCTGAAAATTTATTGCGGATGTATCGAATGTCATTCGGTACACGACCGTCAACAACAATACGGCGAAACAAATCTGCCGCCTTAATCATATTTGATTTGCCTGCACCATTTGCCCCATAAATTACGGAACCCTTCAATACATTCACACAGCTGTTAACCTTGTGAAGATGATCGCTATGATTCTTCAAAGATTTAGCAGGGAGCATATTAAACTCAGTTTCTTCCAAAAAGGAGAAAATATTGCCAAAATTAAACCTGATTAGCATATGATTTTCATTTTACGTAAAACAACAGTGCAAATATAACGAAATTTTCTCGATAACAGCAATTATCAGTGCAAATATCGGATATTATTATACTCATTTAACGTAATTATCGTCGGATAATGTAAATTAGCTCCATTTTATATAGTTTTCAGCCACTCTTAGTGATCCTGCATAATATATTTTCAGCCAAGAAAAAAGAAACGTATTTCATTGCATCTATAGCCACACATCTTAGCTCCGAATCAAGTTTATAGGTTTAGGTTTACCCCATGATATATATTCATGGCTATTAAACTCAAATCCCATTATCTCATTGCCACCAGCATGAGCTTACACACGGAGTACAAGTTTAAGTTTACCTTATATGTATATAAGAAGGAATAAACTTAAACCTAAACTTGAAGAGTTATTCAGCACCATCCTGTAATATGTTATCCTGGGATATATTAAATTCACATAAAACATCCGCCTCACTTTCCACGGTGGAATATGTGAAATATATTTATACACATTTCATCAGTGGAAATATCCTATTTGAAGTCCTCTTTTTTTCTTGGTTGAAACAGATGTCTTACATTTCATATTCAATAGACCAAGGAACATATAAGCAGCATCATACAAAAATGGACATTGAGACAAAATTAAGCGAATGGAATAGATTAGTCGCTCATTAGCATCCTTATTCAGAGAAATATAAGTACCTTTGCACCATTCATGAGCTAAAAGTGTACAAGGTAAAAGAACAATACATTCTTCACCAATGATTGACATGATGAAGCACATGCAAGGTAAGCGAAATTAAAGGCGAAATTAAGCTAATGAATGACACCAGGAATCACACCACTAAATGTCACCAATTAGGTCTAATTAGCACTTTTGCAACCATAAATAAAGTTAAGTAAGTTAAAACTTCAAGAAGATGAAGAAAGTTACAGAAATGTTACCGAATTTGTATCATGCTGAATATCAACGTATTGTACACCTTGATTTTTCGGCTCAAATTTCATTCCTACATTATTTAACTCGCTAAAATTCATATATCTGCGGTTTGCTGCATCGGTAAGTAACCTATAATAAAATATCAATAAAAAAAACAAGAATTCCCAACATTACGCACTGAATAACAAAATACCATTTCACGCTTATAGAAAGAGCGAGGAATGGTATTTTAATCTATTGGCTCATTCTTTGATAATGCACCAAGTTTCTCTTTTATATTCCTTACGGCCATACTCTTCCTCTCTACACATCCAACAGCCACATGGAATTCCTTCCTTAGGAATATTTATCCACAAGTAATTCTTTATACATCCGAAGATTATCCATATCGAAATTAAAACAAGAATAGTTTTAATCCGTAGCCCTAAGTTGCCAGAACGCCACGGCCGCCGCCGCCGCCACATTGAGCGAATCGACCCCATGTGCCATCGGGATACGGACTACATAGTCCGCCGCCGCAATCGTATCGGGTGGAAGCCCCTCTCCCTCCGTCCCCATCACGATGGCCAGCCGGGGTTCGGACGTCAAGACAGGATCGGCAATGGAGATAGAATCGTCCGTAAGTGCCATGGCGGCGGTGCGGAAACCGTGGCGGGCCAGATCACTGAGAGTGCCGTCCAGCCACGTCCAGGGAACCAAAAAGACCGAACCCATGGACACCCTGACCGCACGACGGTTCAACGGATCGCAAGAGTTACGCGTCAGCAACACGGCATCCATCCCGAGGGCGGCCGCCGAACGAAAAATGGCACCAATGTTCGTGGTGTCCACCACACCGTCGATGACGACGATGCGCCGGGCATCCCGACATGTATCTTCCACCGTGCGGGGCGCGGGGCGACGCATGGCGCACAACACTCCGCGCGTCAGGACATAGCCCGTCAGCGTGGCGAGCAACTCCCGCCCGCCCGTATAGACGGGCACGTCGCCGCAACGACTGATGATGTCGGCGGCATCACCGGTGATGTGTTTTTGCTCGCACAAGAGGGCCAGAGGTTCATATCCGGCATCCAATGCTACACGGATCACCTTCGGGCTTTCGGCTATGAACAGGCCTTTATCGGGCTCGATGCGGTTGCGCAACTGGGCCTCGGTGAGGGTGGAGAACACCTCGATTCCGGGGTGCGACAAGGAGGATATTTCAATAATGGGCATAAGGCTGTATTCTTTTTAATAAGGGTATGAACAAAATGTAATAAGGTGGTAGGGCGTTAGGGTGATAAGAGTGGTAAGGTGATAGCGGGATAACGCTCTGTGATATATAGCGCAGCTACTTTATCGCCCTATCACCTTATCACCCTATCACTCTCTTATTCCTTTCTTTCTCTTTCGGATACCGCAACTTTCATCACCCCCTCCAGCTTATTTTCAAAAATCCGGTAAGCCTCCTCAATCTCATTCAACGGGAAGCGGTGTGTGATAAGCGGCGTGGTGTCTATCTTGCCTTCTTCGATCAGGCGAAGTATCTCGGCGCAATCGCACCCGTCCACGCCACCGGTCTTGAAGGTCAGGTTTTTTCCGTACATATCGGGCAGGGGAAGCACCTGGGGGCGGTCGTAGAGAGCCACCACGGTGACGATGGCATTGGGGCGCGCACACTCCCACGCCAGACGGAAGGTGTCGTCGGTTCCTGCCACCTCGAGCACGACGTCGGCTCCGCCATGATCGCTACTCCGCAACACAATCTCCCGGCAATCCTCCGGCTTCACCACCTGTACGTCCGGATAGTGCTCCTGCACAAAACGAATTCTCCCGGGCGCCGCCTCACAAACAATGATGCGGCGGGGGTGCTTGAGCATCACGCAAAGCAGGGTACAGATTCCGGTAGGGCCGGCGCCGATGATGAGCACCGTATCCTTTTCGGTAATCTCCGATATGCGAGCCGCCCAAAAGCCCGTGGCAAGCACGTCGCCCACAAAGAGCGCTTGTTCGTCGCTCACCGCATCCGGAATGCGGTTCAATCCCTGGTCGGCATAAGGCACGCGGACGTACTCGGCCTGACCTCCGTCGATGCGGCAACCCAGTGCCCAACCACCATTGGCATCGGTGCAATTGTTCACATATCCGTGTCGGCAAAAGAAGCATTCGCCACAAAAGGTTTCTACGTTCACCGTAACCCTGTCGCCGGGCCTGATGGAAGTGACGTCCGCGCCCACTTGCTCCACGATGCCTACCATTTCGTGCCCCACTGTGGTTCCGGGCAAAGCACGCGGTACGCTACCGTGCTTGATGTGCAAATCGCTGGTGCAGATGCTACCGAGCGTCACGCGGACAATGGCGTCGCGGGGGTCTTTCAACCTGGGTTTCGGTTTTTCTATAAGTTCAAATTTTCCGTGTTCAATATAGGTATATGCAAGCATTGTTTTTCTCTTTTTTAATACTTCTCTTTCCGTTCAAACTCTCCCTCCTCCGTATAGTACTTCCATGTGCCTTTGGGTATGTTATTTCCGTATTTTCCGCGGAGTTTCAGTTTGCCGTTCTCATAATATTCGCGATAGCGTCCGTGGCGCTTTCCCTCTTTCACTTCCGCTTCACTCTTCAGCGCTCCTTCGGGATAAAACTCCCGCAAGACGTTGCCCTCAAATTTCTCAACATAGAAGCGTTGCAATTCACTCATTTGCTCTTTCTCCGTTTCGGCATCTTCGTTCATTACTTCGTCGGCTTCATCGTCCACTACCACCGCTTCGGCCGCTTCTTCCGGTTGATAAGGTTTATAGTCCATCACGCATTGCAACGAGGCGGACTGGCCGTCTCCCGTAATCTGCATGGTCCAATAGGGAAATGAGTAGACAATCTCCTTGTCCGATTGTATCTCTCCCCACGTAACGGCATTCATCATAGGCTTCAACTGGTAATAAAACTTATGCACATCCGTATATAAGAAAACGGTAGAGCTCGAATTCAGGTACGAGAAGGCATTTTTAAAGCCCGGATCATCCTTCAACAGGTTCTTCTGATCGTAATCTTCTACAAATGAGAGCAGAGACGAGGCTTTGTTGCTAAACACCACATAATCGTCCACGTACGTGTAATAGGGTTTTTCGAACTTGTCGAACAGCCCTCCGAAGAACAAACGGAAGAAGCCTTTCATTTCCACATAATTGATTTCAAATCCCTTATAATCAACCGTCTTTATCCGGAGCGGGGTGCGCCGCCTGATCTTCTTTTCTATAAACTCCATATTCTTACGGGCGTCCTTGATGCTTTTGGTACCGATGGCCAGAATCAGTTCCGGATCGTGCCCCAACAGCCCCGGCTCGGATTGGGTGATGGCAAATTCTCCCGACATCCAGCTCAGGAAGTTTTCTTCCAGAGAGATGTCGAACAGGCTTTCAATCTTCTTCCGGGAACTCCTATAAGATTCGCACCATTGCGGGTCGTGGATCGCGAGTGCATTCTCCAATTCCTTTACAAACGTCACCGGATTGTTGAAACCGATGTTGGTATAGAGTGCCGTCCGTCCGGACAGGATTTCGTGGGCTTTCATCCGATGCTTACCCGAGTTCAGCAAGGCCATGATGTACGGATCGGCGGTATCTTTCCGCAAGGTATATCCTTTCACCTCCATCCGTTTGTGGTCGGTATTGAAATAGAGTCCGGCAAAATCCATGGAATTGCTGAACATATCGATGTACTCATTTCCGGTCCCCAGATAAATATTCAGGAATTGGGGCAGGCGTGCATAATTGATAAAAACGCGGACAAGTCCTTTGCCGGACACCAGTTTTTCGGCTTCGATAAAAGAATGATCGAGACCGATTTTGGGCTTGTTGCGTGAATCAATGGCCGATTCTACAAGTTTGGAGGTATAGGAACCTACAAAATGGTTGTCCACGAAGGCGCAATAAAAAATATCGCGTGTATCCGGATCGCGCATTTCGAGGATGTTAATCCCGTTGTGTATCCGGTTGGTTACGGAACTGCCCGCCATGGTGAGCACCGTTTCAAGCTGATCCTTCAACAAGTCCATCTTGGAGGCCTTTTGCATGTCCAGCACAATCAGGAAATCCCAATCGCGAGCACGGACTTTATGGATTAAGATGAGCATATCCCGTTTGCCCACAAGCGATAACAACATTTTATTGCTTCGGACCACGGTGTCGAGCGTTTCCACATTCCGGGTGACGTCCTCGAAGGCTTTCGCCCGCTTCAGGCATTGCCAGGTTGCGCTTCCGCTGAACTTTGCCCAATCGTCGATGGGCGCCGAGGACTGGATGATAAATGCCGCGTCTTCGGGCACCAGGTAGATTTGCTGAATGTTGCGGTCGGGCGAAACAAACAGGTGAACGATGGAGTACAAAAAATATACAACCAAGGCTAAACCGGCAATCGCAAGTGTTCTTTTTACGAGGGTCCGGGTATTGTTCTTCTTAGCGGATTCAACGGATGGTTCTTGTGGCCCGTTGTCCAATTCATTTTCGATCATCCCTTTTTCAGTATGCTATTGACTACACGCACCGAAGACACCAGCTTGGCCGTGGAAGTAAACACATCCACATTCCACACATGCGAGGAGCGGCCTTTATGCACGATGGTCGCCACCGCCCTTACCGTATCCCCCTCATGGGCGGAGGAGATATGGTTTCCGCTGACTTGCATGCCGACCACTATTTCGTCCGGCTTGCAAAGTATCATGGAACCCAGTCCGGCCACGGTTTCGGCCAATGCCAGGCTGGCACCTCCGTGCAGGATGCCAAAAGGTTGGCGGGTACGTTCGTCCACGGGCATAGTGGCCTCTACCCTGTCTTCGGAGGCGTAAGTGTATTGTATGCCCAGATTTCCCATCAATGCATGGCGGGCACGCTGGTTGAGTTGATCCAGGGGCACGTCGGTGGGGCGGATTTCGGCAAGTATCGCCTTCTCCACGGCTTCGGCCACGCCGTCTTCATCGTTGGAGGCGGTGATGCGGTCGGCACAGACCTTCACCGAGTCTTGGGCGTTTCCCATGGCGATGCCCAGTCCGGCGGATTGTATCATGGAGACATCGCAAACTCCGTCGCCAATGGCGATGACTTCTTCGGAGTTGATGCCCAACTTCTCAAGCAAGGCGCCCAGCGTATTGGATTTATCAATGGAGCAGGGCACCACTTCCAGAAAATAGGGTTCCGAACGAAATACATCCAGCGCTCCGTTCAATCTCCGGCGCCAGTGGTCTTCCAGTCCCACGAGAGCTTCTTCGTCATCGCTTACCAGCATGCACTTGCAAGGGGCAAAGTCCACCGCTATCGAAAATTCGGTTTCGGCAATTATCTTCAGGCCATTCAGCTCGGCTTCGCGGCGTATGTGCTCGTTTTCGGGCGAGTCGGTGATGATGGTATCTTCGTGATACGTAAAAATGGCGAACCCGTTCTTACGAGATTTCTTTTCAAGATAGGGCAGCATTTCAGGGTTTATCCTACGCTCAAAGAGTAGTTCGCCACTTTGAGCATTGATAATTTGCCCGCCATTGTAGGAGAGGATGAAGCCTCCGTAATTGCCCAGTTCCAGAGCCTTGGCAATGGGCATAAGGCCATAGGTGGGCCTGCCGGAAGCTAATACGATGCGTACGCCCATCTGTTGCACTTTCAACAAGGCGGCCAGTGTGCGCTTGCTGATTTTCTTCTCACTATCGAGCAGAGTTCCGTCTACATCAAGAACTAATAGTTTGTATTTCATGACTTACCGGTTTTTTAGGTTTATGAAAACAAAGGTAGAGTTATTCAGGCGAAAACACAATTAAGTAACGAGTTTTTTCTTACGCATTTTCATTCGTTATTTACACATAGTTCTTTTGCTCATCAATACAACAAGCACAGTATTGACTCCACAGAATAGCTTTTTTACAATCTTTACTTTACGGAATGGTTCATTAAAAATATAGGGAAGTGCCTGAATTCCGACACTCCCCTATCTATTATTTAACTCAGATCTTATATCTCCTCGTCATCACTTCATTGCATTGTTCCCCAGTGCTCCCAGCGCAGCCGAAACAATAGCCATCACTACTTTCAGTATTTTTTTCAAAACAGACTTCTTCATAAATACAATCGTTTAATTTTTAATTCTTCATTTTTTTAATTTCCAAGTTCCTCAGCTTTAGACTTTACCCAAGCGGGTTTTCCACTATTCCTCCATCAGGTGACGACGGGCCACCACCTTCTGTAGGAAGTTCGTCATTGATGCGATCCACGTCTTTGAGGCTAAGTCCTTCGGAGCGGGTGCTTCCGTTAGCCGTAATACGAATTTCCTTGTTGGCACGGAAACAAACGCGCAAGCCAGTGATGTCATTCGCCGTAAACGCCTCTGCCGTATCCGCCCCCTTGCTACGGGCAGCAAGATAAAAAAATCCCAGTCCGTCAATGTTCACCGACCGCCCCAAAAGCAACTCTTCTTTCAACTCCGTGCGAAAATCTTTCAGCACAGAGTTCACCACACCTTCACTTACACCGGAAAGTCGGCTGATCTTTTTCGCAATCTGCTTCAGATCCATCGCCACACCATACTTATAGGTGATAACCGGATATACCTTCTTTGCTGATTTCTTATCGAGGGGATTTAGTAATCTCCAAACCTTCTTATACAAAATACTCATAGTTCTTTTTCTTTTTAAATTAAATAAATCATGTTCAAAATCTCTTCGCTAACGTTAACGTTGCAAAGGTGCAGCAACTTCTATAAAGCTCAAATGAACACTTACTATGGTACTTCAAAGCTATACACTTATACAATATAAGACCTATACGCCTTGTAAGAGCGAATCATCATTTACTCGTATGTACATATCACATACCTACTCAAAAAAACAGGAAGAAAACACGGTAGTATATCCGGAGAATTCAATGACCGCCTTTATAAATTTTCTTTTATCTACGTCAAGAACTGATAAATTGTTTTATAAAAGTTTCATACTCAGTCCCGGGTCATATACTCGGGAACACTTCCTTGTTACAGAAACAAAGTGAAAATCTATTATTACCGTTGGGATGTCCCTCTTGGAGTATTATAAAAAATAGACATTATGAGAAAGATAGTTAAGCTTGAAAACAGTTCTTTTTACAGATAAAGGCACGATGTGCAAAGTCGGATTTATCCGTGTGTTCGCCGTACCTTTGCCTTTCCTGGGAAGTGGCTTTTTGCTATATTTACGGTAGTGGAGACTACGAAGTTTCTGGGGGAGACAGCTTATCCTGAAGTTAAGAAAATACTTTTATTCAAACTCAAATATTATCACCAATCTGAAGCTCAAGCAATTTATACTTAAGATTTAAATATTTTTAGAGTTGCGATATTTTTCTGTAATCTTTACGGGAACTAAGTATTTACACTCAGTTTCCGTACTAACAATTAATTCTCAACTTATACAGAATTAGATTATCCGTTTATAGAATCCGTGAATATTTTATTTCTCAATTTGGCGCGTTTAAGTAAATCTGAGAATTTAATAATTTCAGTGTATAAAGACGCTGCTCCTCTTCCAAAAAGATCCGGAATCCCTTTATGCGGTCTTACAATATAACCTAGACTCTGAGAAAATTGGAAATCGCCATCTGAATCTATTACAGAGTAAATATCAGCGTTCTCCCCAATCAAGTATCCGTAAAAAGAATTAAATTTAAAACTTTCATCAGACAAATTGTGTATTAAGGAAGCATATTGATTGATTTGATGTAGATGTTTTGAAACATCTACACCGGGTGCCTTAAATTCTATTATAATACAACGACCTTCTTCAGGAAACAATAAGACATCAGGTCTACGCATTCCTACATCAAGAGTTCCCTGATTTCGTAGTTTATAAGCCTCTTCTTCAGATGAAAGATTTTCCTTAAATAATTTCTTGCCGCCGATAATGACATCATTTAATTCCGTTTCAGACAAGCCTTCGAAATGAATATACTCATCATTAAGCATCCATAAATTACTCTCTATTGGAGAAGATGAATGTTTAGGGAAAAGAATATTATGTAAGATTGCTTCAGGTTGACTTTTACTATTACCTTTTTTACCAGATTTTTTCCCTGTTTTCTCCTTTAGTTGTATTTTTAATCGTTCGTTTATGGCTTGTTCCATTAATGATAAAACAAGCGTTCGACGAGCTATGTAATTTGAGAGTTCTTCTTTAACAGAAATTGGCAGGGCTTTATTTAATTCGGATACCTTTTTATTTAACTGACTTTGGAATCGCTTATCATTGGGATCCAAATTAGAAATAGAGTCAACGATGATCTTTATTTTGGTGTCGTTTTCCGCTTTCCTATTTGCAGAATGAGTGTACACCTTGCGTAAAATTACAGAATCGCTGTCACTGCTTTTTACGCCTGCGTCTTCCATTGTCTTCCTATTTATGGAAAACATTTTTGCCAGAGCATCCAAATTTTTATCTGCTTTATCCTTAGCTTGGCGGAACGACGGATAACGAGCGATGATTTTATCTTCAGCTTTTGTTTCTATATCATCAATTAGAATCTCTTTCCTGCCCATAAAGAGATTCCTATTTTCCAAAAAATGTGAACGAGTGTAAATATCAAGATTACCTCTGACATCAGAGTCCTTTTGAGTTAGATAGTTACTTGATATTAAAAACAAGAAGCAAATGTGGGATTCAATTCGAGGAGCTTCCGTAATCAAAGCAAAATCACAGCCTGGTGTCGCAAAAGATTCTCCTTTACTCGTTAATCGAACTTCATTTTTTGAAAGTATGGATGATGGTAGCTTATAACCGCGAATTTCAAATTTCTCGGTGTCCATACAAACATCTATACTTTTCCCTTTTTCTCCAAGAATTGAGTAATGTATATCAAAAGAGTCTTCATAATCAGGAGTTGGAATATCATCAATAGTAATAGCCGCAGAGCCTTCATTATCGAAGGCTTCATTTACATAATGGTTAATCTGAATCTTATTAAGATGTTCCCTCTCAAGACAAAATTTATTAAGATATCGCTTTAATACGATATCCTTAATCTCAACGCAAGAGAGCTTATTTATTTTTTTCCTATCCTCATCATCTAATACTGAAAAGAAAGCTACTATCGTTTGTATTTCACTATCATATTCCACCTTTGTAGGGGTTGTAGCACAAATAACAGCTTTGTGCTTATCTTCGAATGACAAAGATAATAAAATTCGACGTCTATACTTACACCCATCACTTTCCAAATAGATTGAGTCTATCTGAGTGTATTGAAATGAATGTAAAAACTGAACACGTCCAGTTCCTAAATTATTCTTATTCTTGGTTTTATCAAACAAACGAGAAAAGCGTTCAAAACTTTCATCCGTAAATCCATAACCGTGGTCAACAATCTGAAGTGACGAAAATGAGCATTCTTCGCCAAATAGAGTTTGTGCTTTATTGTGACATAACTCAATCGTTATATCGTAATCATTGTCACAAACAGCCTCCCATGAATTACTAAAAGCTTCAAATAAAGGTTGTAGAAAAGAACTTGATTTTTTGATACGACTCGCCATAAGACCAGGATAGGATATTCCTTGTCTTATAAACTTTCCATTTTTGAGTATTCCTAAATCAAGTTCTTGCATGGTTAGAATTCTATGATTGCAAAATTACGAAATATTTTTTAGTAATATGGATTAATGTATTGAAATCACCTCAAAATTATATTATTCCTTAAATTGGAATAAGCAGAATTACGAATTAAACACCTTAACTCGTCCAAAATCAAAGTTCAAATAAATAAGCAAGACGTTTCTGAGAATAACAGAATGCTATTTCATTAATTAAGGTAGAGAATTTGGTGAGACTGCATTGATGGAGTTGCTTGTGGAACTTGCCCTTATAGCGGTAGTAGACTATATAGTCTTTGAAAATATTATTACTTTTTCAAGATTGAGGATTTGCTTACAATTCCGAGACTGCCATTGCAAGAGGGTTCACTGAGAAAGAAAATCATCTTTGTATATTGGGAATAGATAGAAAGTATAAAACTTCTTCAAGAGTTCTCAAAACGATGTATCTACCTAAACCTCAGTCAGTAGACAACTTTGGCGATAAGACTACTCTGGTTGAACGTAGTATCGTAGAAAACATTAGGATATCTTTTTCAGTCCCCTTGGAGAATTTAAGATTTCCATTGATGGAACATATCTTGCTCTACTGGATAATAGTAAATTTCATCTATTGGCATATTACGAATAGTCGATTAATCAAAGATGAATTACAACTAAATTCCATTGTTTTTCCATTGCGTCCGGATAGGCTGATGTATGGTCTCCTGAACTTGCCTAGCTACTCTTTGAAGTAGAAACCACATTTCCAATGCACATCTTTACCGTCATCCGTATTTATGTTTACTTAGATGTTTCTTTAACACAACGTACTGGAAATCCATGTCCTCTACCTGCAGCACTCGTAGGTCCTAATCCTTCATTTATTGCACCTAAATAGTGGGCAAAAGATGAAGAACTATTATATGGAGATGATGACCATACGCAACAATAATAGCCGATATTATAGATTTGCCCATTCCCACCATATCGATAACCAACTGCCGGATAAAAAGCTTGTTCGCCTGATGTGGAAGAAATGAAAAATCGGCGGCCATAAAGCAGTGTATTAAAATAACCTCCACCCTCAACTGTTACATTTATCTTATCCTCAATAGGTGAATTATAGTAGGTAGGAATCGTTGTATTATAATCCAGCATAGGAGGTATCTCACCTGTATTCGTTGTTGTAAAGTTAGTCCAGACATCTTGGGGAGGCATATGCCAGCCCAAAGGACAAGGATCATAAATCGTTTTTTGGGTAAATTTTGTATCGAGTACCAAACTGTTTGTACCATTTACATCACTACCCCACAAATTATTAGAGGCTTTCCAAGCTGTTGTCGGTGGGAAACCGCCATAAATCCAGTTATATGATGGTATATACTCCGCATTGATGTCAGCCATGTCATATAAAATAAATGTAAGAGGATGAGCAATAGCATAAGCTATGATATTTGCAGTTGCTGTAGAAATCAAACTGTTCATTTTTATATAATTATCTCTTCGTAACGCAGGCTCATCAAGATGATTCCCATCTTTATCATAAATACTAATCTCACCCCTCTTATTTTTTCCTGAAGGAAACGGATCTTTCCTTCCAAACTGGTAAAATAGCCCCAAAGCTTTTTCTTCTGTATCTGAATTATAAAGTATTTCAGCTTCAGCGCCTACATTGCGATCCATCATAATCAAATTACGGGAAACTAAGCCATTGTAATAGGACGACACATCCATTATCCTAGGATTCGTCTTATATGTCTGCATAGGTATCTCTGCCAAACTAAAATGGGTTTTCCAAATATGCCAGCTCCACAGTACATTACCACTTCCGTCTTTTACCGCAATCACTGCATTCCCTTCAGCTTTCGGGCCAGTTTTGAAATAAACATATCCATCTTTCAGAATCACACCTTGTATTATTTGCCCATGACCATTGGTTTCCCAAACGAGTTCTGCACTTGTAGGACTGATAGCAGCATTAGCAGCCAAAGCACTTCCGGTCGGAGAAATCAATGCAGCAGTGGCAGCTCCATTTCCTCTCACTGTAGCTTTAAACTTATACCACGTATTTACCTTCTTGGCAAGATAACAATTTGCCGTACCTGCACTACTCAAATCTTCTGTTCCCGTAAAATCTACAACAACCCTTGTATCTGTTGCCGCAACATCATTCAGAGTAATGTTATACGTATAATTGCCATTCCGCTTGATATTGAAATCACTTGTATTATTTTCTCCAAGATACACTGTCCACTTTGCAGTAACAGTGCCTATTGTGCCGTTAATTTCTACATATGTAGCATGTGCAGGCGCATTTGCAGTCGTTTTATCCTTTTGGGCAGAAATCGTTTTGGTTCCTCTACGGTTTTCAAACATATAGAATATTGTACCGGCAGTGGTTGTACTACTTAGACTTATACCGCCACTGTTCAACCAAGTAGTATTTGTCGCATCTGCTGTACCGGATACATAGTAAGAGCTTTTAGGAAGATTATAAATTTTCAAATTAGTAATGTTAATCCCACTATTTTCTTTCACTTTAATCTTTAACTCAACTTTTGCGACCATACGAGTTAATACCAGTGTTCCCGACAATGTGTTTGCCCCCACCTTGATATTCACACTTTTCATGCTTCCCGTCATTGGCAGATTGGTGCCTTTATTCAAGTCATCCCAATTGGTCAGGCTGTATACCATACTTTTCAGATAAGACTCCTTATGCATGGTATATCCCTTAAACAAGTCAGCTTTACCCGTATTGGCAACGGCATATATGGTACATCCGGTAGCACTGCGCGTATTAATGGTAACCGTAGAACTACCCGTCTGGTATTTCTGTCCGATCAGTTCACCCGTACTGTTATAGACCAAAATGTGCAGGTCACTGATCACACTCTCATTGACTGTCCGGGTAACGAAATTCACCTGTTCTTCCCCCTGCACTTCCAGCCGAATGGTAGCGGGTAACCCTTCCTTCATGTCCACAGCCTCCATACCCTCTTCTTCCGGTTGGCAAGAACTGCACACAGCCGCCATTGCTAACAGTGTGCCCAGCATGAACAGCACGAAAAGTACCTTCCAACAAAACGGTATGGGTTCTTCCGTTTTCGGGTATACCCTGTATTCAAATAACCTATTCATACATTTCTTACTTACATTTCTACATCCTGACCGACCGTTCCCCAGGGAACCACACTCACAAAAACCTTAACCTCCGCATAACGAAAGTCTATATCAATGTTGGTCTGTTGCCCCACAGGGGCATACAAAGGACGAAGTTCATTATCTTTAGTGATAGTAAATAATTTCTCATCTTTCCGGTAGACGTCTATTTCCAACGGTTTTCCCTCCCCGGTAGGGAATATATGAAAAAGCGGTGCATAGACATCCCCCTCGGCATCGGTAACGGAAACCGGTTCGTATCCGGCTCCGTCCCCCGAAGCCTCACCCATAAAATCCATTTCCGTACCGATGCAGTGTACGATGAAACGATATGCTTCACCGTTATAAGGATAACGTTCGGCAAGATAACGCGTGCGTATACTGAGGCCCGCCACCATACGTTCCATTACGAGCGTAATATCCGTTCCTTCCACACCCCGCGTGCTTATCTCCCCTATTTCTCTGCGACAATAGAACAGGTCTGTTAGCGGAATGTGCGTGCCGTGGGTATATTGCCGAAGCTGGAGTTTCGCATCTTTCAGGGATGTTCCCGGTGCTATCTCCGTAGTAATCAGAGTATCTTCTTTCAGATTACCCCAAGCTACGAGCGTGAGCCGTTCGTCCCTATCCTCTCCAAAGAAAAAGTCCGAGAATCCCTCAGAAGGAATCATTCTGACGAAACCTTGTTCATTAAAAAGGTAGATATCCGATTTCTGCAAAACTCCATTTCCGGTAAGGTCGTTCCCATCCGCATCCACCGCACGGACATGCAGTTCATACCGGACACAACCTTCCATATCCTCACGTACGCACGAAACGCAACAGAGAAGAATAAAAAGAAGCGGAAAGATGGGAAATATTCCGAGAACTCGCATAGGCTGGTACGGATTGGTTTATAATATCATATTCTGTCTCATAGAAATATCACTCGAAAGTCACATTCTGATTGATGGTAAGCGCCCAATCGGCAACAGTAACCGTAAGTTTCAAAGTAGCAGGATCTATTTCCTTGCTATCATCATCCACCCCCTCTCCTTTGATAACGGCGGTAAGTACGTATCGGATGTTAGCCACTATGCTGCCTTTGTCTGTGCCCTCTCCTCCTGTAATAGTGGTGTTCGCCTGTTTCTTATTAATAGTGATGGGATAATACCGGGTCACGGGAGCACTGGTTGAACCGGTTCCATCCGCATCAAACGTTCCTTTAATTATGAGTTTAGTTGGCGTAGTCGAAACATTCGGAAATGTATAGAAGTAGTACGGAGTGGTGAGTTCCGTATTAGCTGTATGGGAAGCCACCGCTTCATACAGGTATTTATTGGCCTTGTCACTCCCACTGATAGAGACACTGCCAGTCTTTTCCGCATTGACGGAACTGTTCGCATTCTTCAGATAGATACCGGTCACGTTGAATGTGGCATCTTTAAATTGCCCCGCTTTGTCGAAAGCGGTCTTGATGCTGCTTATGGATACCCTCGCAACAAGACGGGTTAGCTCCGCGGTAGCCGTGGCTTCTGCGCCCGCCGTGAGATTCTG
>OODL01000260.1_pt1 | contig 67366 bp, 76 predicted proteins | sample 1671181 | NCBI WGS metagenome assembly OODL01 (sample SAMN06348130, study PRJEB24527) | human gut metagenome | biome: human gut; feature: ankylosing spondylitis patient; material: feces | host: Homo sapiens | place: China | collected 2015-10 | reverse complement strand
TTATCGGAATGCAGGATCACGGTGATGACGTTTGGTTCCGCAATATCCGCGTGAAAGTTCTGGACTGATCACATAAATAATTCAAAGATAGGCTGTGTCAAAAGTAACATCAACATGGCATTTAGTTCTGAATGACAGAATGATATGCCCGACGAACTTCTGACACAGCTTTTTTATTTTAATACATGAACCCCTTTATCTACAAACATGAAACTCCAAATAAATCTATGTGCGCTGGCTCTTCTTTTAATGATTTCGTTTACGGCCATGGCACAGTCTAAAACAAAAGCGAAAGCAAAAGCTAAAAAAGAAGTAGCGATTCAACTCTATTCTGTCAGGGATATATTGAATAAGGTAGACAATAAGGACGGCAAATGTGACGCCGCTTATATTACTCTTCTGAAGAACTTGGCGAAAATGGGATATACCAGTGTGGAAGCCGCCAATTATAATAATGGAAAGTTTTACGACAGAACTCCCGACCAATTTAAAAAAGATGTAGAATCTGCCGGACTGAAGGTTTTATCCTCACATTGCACAAGAGGATTGTCGAAAGAAGAATTAGCTTCCGGTGATTTTTCAAGTTCACTTCAATGGTGGGACCAGTGTATTGCTGATCATAAAGCTGCCGGTATGAGTTACATTGTAGCTCCTTGGATGGATGTGCCTAAAACACTTAAGGAGTTGGATACATATTGTGCTTATTACAATGAAATAGGCAAACGTTGTAAACAGCAGGGGATGTCGTTCGGATACCATAATCATGCTCATGAATTTCAGAAGGTAGAAGATAAAGTGATGTATGATTACATGATTGAGCATACCAATCCTGAATATGTTTTCTTCCAGATGGATGTTTATTGGGTAGTTCGCGGGCAAAACAGTCCGGTCGATTATTTTAATAAATACCCCGGTCGTTTTAAAATGTTCCATATCAAAGATCACAGAGAAATCGGGCAGAGCGGAATGGTTGGTTTCGATGCTATTTTCAAGAATGCAAAGACAGCTGGTGTGAAGCATCTTGTTGCAGAGATAGAAAGCTACAGCATGCCCGTAGAGAAAAGTGTCGAGGTAAGTCTGGATTATTTGCTGGATGCTCCCTTTGTGAAAAGCTCATACGCTAAATAAGGCATAAAAAAAAGTCTGTGCATGCTTTTAGCATGTCAGACTTTCAATTCTCTCTAGGCTGTTCTGAATTATTCAGCTACAGCTTCAGTTGCAGTGCTATCTGCATTCAAAGAGTCAGCTGCTGCCTGAGCTGCTGCTTGTTCTGCTTCAGCTGCTGCTGCTTCTACAGCTGCGATTGAGTCAGCGATGCGGATAGAATCTTGTTGAGCTTTTGCTGCGTCAGCTGCTTTGTTACCACAAGATGCGAATGATACTGCTACGATAGCTACGGCCATCAAAACTAATTTTTTCATTTTCTTTGCTTTTTAAAAACGTAATACAATCAATTGCTTTATTAAAACGCTGCAAAGTTATGTACTTTTTCAATATGTTGTTCTCGAAAAGCCAACTATTTTTATAATTTTTTTTAGAAGCTTGTTATATTACGCCTTCAATCCATGTTTTAAAACATACTAATCGACAGCTATACTGTTATATAGATACCTTTTGATGCTTCTTTTCGGGGTTTTCTCAAATTCCGTAGGATAAAGCTGAATCTTGCTGACTTTTTCATACGCAGCTACATTATTATTTAAGTTCTTCAGATTTTCATCCATGATGGTTTTTAGGTTATCCGGATTGTTCAATCCGAGAGAATCAAGCGCTTCGTAATCCGCATAGACCAGTGCCACCAGTTTCTTGTTACGTTCGATGACGAGGCTTTCAAGAATGAATGGCAGGTTATTGAGTTTGGCTTCCAGCTCTTCGGGGAAGATGTTCTGTCCGCTCGAACTCAGAATCATGCTTTTGAGTCGTCCGCGGATGAAGATATTTCCGCTGGCGTCCATAGTACCAAGGTCGCCGGTGCGCAGCCAGCCGTCTTCGGTAAACACTTCCTGCGTGGCTTCCGGATTCTTATAATATCCCACCATCACGTTTTCACCACGTACCTGAATCTCTCCGGTTTCCGCTTCCGGATTTTCTTTATAGATGCGTGCCTCCATGATATCCAGCACTTTGCCGGAAGAGCCTAAAATAAATTCATTCCAGGGAGCATAGCTGATCAGTGGTCCGCACTCGGTCATACCATAACCGATGGTGAAAGGGAACTTTATTTTGTAGAAGAACTCTTCCACTTCCTGATTCATGGCAGCGCCTCCGATGATGATTTCTTTGAAACGTCCGCCTAGGGCGTCTATCAGCTTTTTCCGTATCTGATTATAAATCTGGGTGTCGAGCAAAGGAATGTTTAATGCCCATTTCATACCTTTCTTATTAATGAGCGGCTGGATGACATTTTTATATATTTTCTCGATGACCAGCGGAACAGTGATAATCAGGTTCGGTTTTACCTCCTCAAAAGCCTTCATGATAATTTTGGGAGAAGGCGTTTTACCGAGCAGGGTGACATGAGTTCCGACAGCAGTTGCAGTCAGAAAGTCGAAAGCGCAACCGTAGGCGTGTGCCAGTGGCAGGAAAGAAAGCACTTTATCTCCTTTTTTAAGTAACTCCGTGCGGATGCCGAAAGTGACATTGCCGGCAAGATTGTTGCCCGTCAACATTACCCCTTTGCTGAAGCCGGTAGTTCCCGATGTGTAGTTCAACAGCATTACCTTATCATTGGATAACGTAGTGTATTGAATGTCCTCGCGCGTGAATCCTTTCGGATAGGCGGCGTACATTTCATCATTGAGGTGTACCAGAAACTTCTGAATAGTTTCTCCGTCCCGCTGATAGAGGCAGCGGAAGTCGGTGAGCGAAAAAACTCCGCGCAGTCCGGTCAGCTTTTCTTCTTCCAGGTTTTCCCAGATGCTGTCACTGGTAAAGAGGAAAACGGACTCGGAATGGTTGACGATATGATGCACATCGTTGGGCGTAAAGTCTTGCAGGATAGGGACGATGATGGCTCCGTAGGTGATGGTTGCCATGTAGGCGATGCACCAGTGGGCATTGTTTTTGCCGATAACGGCTATTTTATCTCCTCTACGCAGGCTGCAGTGTTTGAAGAGCAGGTGCATACGGGCGATTTCTCCGGCTACCTGGCCATAAGTATAATGAACGGATTCACCATAATCGGTATAGCAAGGTAAATCCCAATTTTCCCGAAAACTATTTTCGTATAGTTTAATGAAATTCTCTTTAATCATTGCACGTTTTTTAGTGAATTGTGCAAAAATAGGAATAAACTTTCGTATCCTAAAGTGTTTTACTAATAATAATGTGTAACTTTGCAGGAAATATGCGTTATAACAGATTATGATAGATACCACTGTATTTCAAAATAAGACAGCCGTTTATTATACGTTAGGCTGCAAATTGAACTTTTCAGAGACTTCAACTATCGGCAAAATCCTGCGGGAGGCAGGAGTCCGGACTGCACGTAAAGGGGAAAAAGCAGACATCTGTGTAGTAAATACTTGTTCGGTGACGGAGATGGCAGACAAGAAATGTCGTCAGGCTATTCATCGGTTGGTCAAGCAGCATCCCGGAGCTTTTGTGGTAGTGACCGGATGTTACGCGCAGTTGAAACCCGGCGACGTGGCAAAGATAAAAGGAGTAGATGTAGTGCTGGGTGCCGAGCAGAAAGGAGACTTGTTGCAGTATCTCGGCGACCTCCATAAGCATGAAGAGGGAGAGGCATTTACTACCACCACCAAAGATATCCGTTCGTTTTCTCCTTCGTGTTCACGGGGCGACCGTACTCGTTTCTTCCTGAAAGTACAAGACGGATGCGATTATTTCTGTTCTTATTGTACCATTCCTTTTGCCCGTGGACGCAGCCGTAACGGTACTGTTGCCTCTATGGTGGAGCAGGCAAGGCAGGCTGCTGCCGAAGGCGGAAAAGAGATCGTACTGACAGGCGTGAATATCGGCGATTTTGGTAAGACTACCGGTGAGACTTTCTTTGATCTGGTGAAAGCGCTGGATCAGGTGGAAGGCATCGAACGTTACCGCATTTCTTCTATCGAGCCCAATCTGCTGACTGATGAAATCATCGAGTTCGTTTCCCGTTCCCGTAGATTTATGCCTCATTTTCATATCCCGTTGCAATCCGGTTGCGATGAAGTGCTGAAATTGATGCGCCGTCGTTATGATACGGCTCTTTTTGCCTCTAAAGTAAAGAAAATCAAGGAAGTGATGCCGGATGCCTTTATCGGAGTCGATGTGATTGTAGGTACTCGCGGAGAGACGGAAGAGTATTTTGAACAGGCTTATCAGTTTATTTCCGGACTGGATGTGACACAGTTGCATGTGTTCAGCTACTCCGAACGTCCGGGGACGCAGGCCTTGAAGATAGATTATGTGGTTTCGCCGGAAGAGAAACATCAGCGCAGCCAGCGCTTGCTGACACTTTCTGATGAAAAGACACGGGCTTTCTATACCCGTCATATCGGGCAGACCATGCAGGTATTGATGGAAAAATCAAAAGCAGGTACACCGATGCACGGGTTTACCGCTAACTATATCCGCGTAGAAGTGGAGAATGACGAATCATTGGACAATCAGATGATTAACGTCCGACTGGGAGAATTTAATGAAGACATGACAGCGCTTAAAGGCACAATTCTGATGAATTATGAAGTCTAGATTTATCTATTGGCTGGTATATAGCGGGATGTGGCTGTTTTCGGCGCTTCCCTTCCGGATATTGTACTTACTTTCGGATTTCAATTACCTGTTGATGTACCGTATAGGGAGGTATCGCCGGAAAGTAGTACGGGAGAATCTGAAGAAATCATTTCCCGAAAAAGACAAGAAAGAAAGGCTGCAGATCGAACGCCGTTTCTATCGTTACCTTTCCGACTATATGCTTGAAGACTTGAAAATGCTTCATATGTCACCCGAAGACCTTTATAAGCGGATGACTTATAAGAATACGGAACAATATCTGGAACTGACCGAGAAATATGGCGGAATCATCGTAATGATTCCTCATTATGCCAATTATGAATGGCTGATCGGGATGGGATCTATTATGAAACCGGGTGATGTACCGATGCAAGTCTATAAACCTCTGAAAGATAAATACTTGAACGAATTGTTCCAGCGCATCCGTTCCCGCTTCGGAGGATATAACGTTCCGAAACATTCTACGGCACGCGAAATTATCAAGTTGAAGCGTGAAGGCAAAAAGATGGTTGTCGGTCTGATTACTGACCAGTGGCCCAGCGGAAACGAAAAATACTGGACTACTTTTTTGGGGCAGGAAACCGCCTTTCTGAATGGTGCGGAGCGCATTGCGAAAATGATGAACTTCCCTGTGTTCTATTGTGATCTGACAAAACCCGGCAGAGGGTATTGTGTAGCTGAGTTTAAGCTGATGACAGAGAAACCGAAGGAGACGGGTGAAGGAGAAATTACGGAAATGTTTGCTGATTATCTGGAACAGACGATTCGCAGGGAACCGGCTTATTGGCTGTGGTCTCATAAACGTTGGAAAGCTTCTAAGGCTGAATGTGAAAGGGGGTAAGGATGAAAGTGTCAGTGGTTATTCTGAATTGGAACGGGTGCGATATGCTTCGTACTTTTCTTCCGTCCGTGATCCGCTATTCGAAGAGCGAAGAAGTAGAAGTCTGTGTGGCCGACAATGGCTCTACGGATGCTTCTGTGGAAATGCTTCGGGAAGAATTTCCTTGTGTCCGGATCATTGTGCTGGATCAGAATCATGGATTCGCAGATGGATATAACCTGGCTTTGCAGCAGGTAGAAGCGGAGTATGTGGTACTTCTGAATTCTGATGTTGAGGTGACCGAACATTGGCTTGAACCGATGATCTCCTATCTTGATGGCCATCCGGAGGTAGCTGCCTGTCAGCCGAAAATCCGTAGCCAGCGGCAAAAAGAGTATTTTGAATATGCCGGAGCAGCCGGAGGATTTATAGATAAGTACGGCTATCCGTTCTGTCGTGGGCGTATAATGGGAGTGGTTGAAAAGGATGAGGGACAGTATGATACGATCCTGCCAGTTTTCTGGGCAACGGGAGCCGCCCTGTTTATCCGTCATGCGGATTATCGTGAGGCGGGCGGACTGGACGGACGTTTCTTTGCCCACATGGAAGAGATTGATTTATGCTGGCGACTACGTTCCCGTGGTCGGGAAATCGTTTGCATTCCTCAAAGTACGGTCTATCACGTCGGTGGTGCAACTCTGAAAAAGGAGAATCCCCGCAAGACTTTTTTGAATTTTCGTAATAATCTTGTCATGCTCTATAAGAATCTTTCGGACGAAGAGTTAAATAAAGTGATGCGTATCCGGACTTGTCTCGATTACGTGGCTGCATTCACATTTCTGCTGAAGGGGCAGTTAGACAACGCCCGTGCGGTGATGCGTGCCCGGAAAGAATATAAACAGATTTGTCCTTCATTTTCTTCTTCCCGTAAAGAAAACTTAAGAAAAACTTCTTTGAATCCAATCCCTGAACGGATAAAAAGTAGTATCTTGTGGCAGTTTTATGTGGGAGGGTGCAAAAGATTCTCTCAATTGTCGGATTTAAAAGGATAACAAAATGGAACCAAAAGTAAGGAGAGGCATCGGGCTGGTAGCACATGATGCCATGAAAAAAGACCTCATCGAATGGGTGCTGTGGAACTCGGAACTGTTGATGGGAAATAAATTCTATTGTACAGGTACTACAGGTACTCTGATTCTGGAAGCACTGAAGGAGAAGCATCCTGAAGTGGAGTGGGACTTCACAATTCTGAAATCCGGTCCTTTGGGAGGTGACCAGCAGATGGGATCGCGTATTGTGGACGGTCAGATTGATTATCTATTCTTTTTCACTGACCCTATGACTTTGCAGCCACATGATACGGATGTTAAAGCATTAACCCGACTGGCCGGTGTTGAGAACATCGTTTTCTGTTGTAACCGTTCTACGGCGGATCATATCATTTCCAGCCCTCTGTTTATGGATCCCGATTACGAACGTACCCATCCGGACTATTCCAGTTATACGAAACGGTTCGAAAACAAATCCGTGGTAACGGAAGCTGTAGAATCGGTAAATAAAAGAAAAAGAAAGAAGAGATAGGTCGTTATAGACTGAAAATATGATAGTGTGAGGCTGCTTCAAGTAGAAATGAGGCAGCCTTACTTGTGCCATGCCTTTGGCACGACGATGCCACGCCTTTGGCACAACTGTGCCATGCCCTTGTCACAACTGTTTCCAAGCCTTTGTCACAACTGTGCCACACCCTTGTCACAACCGTGACACTCCTTTGGCATAACTGTGCCCATTACTTGGCACAAGCGGAATGATAGGGTGTTGTAAATAAGTTGACCGGATGTGGCAGTCCGGATGATAGGATGACAGACCAATGTGCTTCTTGATAATAACACAAACTGATAAAGCAAAGGTACTTATCTGCTGCAATGCAGTTCTACTCCGGCTGAGTCGATGTCTGCTCCCATAGGCGGATTCCGTTTGGAAAGACGAAGTTCTATTTCTTCAATGGCAGGAAATTCTGCCAGTAGTCTTTTAGCTATTCGTCCGCATACGTGTTCCAGCAACTTCGACGGGATGGACATTTCAGCTTTCACGGCTTCGTGTATTTCGGCATAGTTGACCGTATCCACCACGTCGTCTGTTTGAATAGCCTGACTGATATCTACCTTCAACTTCAAGTTGATAATATACTCATTTCCAATGATATTCTCTTGGGGGGCTACTCCATGATAAGCAAAGCAGCAGATGTCTTTCAGCAAAATATAGCTGTTGTTTATCTTCATATCTTTTGTTTTCTAAAAAAGTAAAGGTAAGGCTTTATTTCTTTTTATAAAGTGTTTTCGATCATTTTTGTTCGCTTATTAAATGAATGAAAGGCTTTATAAATGAGATTGTACTCATCAGCTATGTAATTCAACTGCCATTTTTAGTCCCATGGAAGACGTCGTGCGATATCTATAATATGGGGGACTTCTTTATTCAAAGGTTCGCCGTTCAGTACAGTTTCATATTTCTTTAAATAGGCTTCTGCCATGACACTTGAATTGAATAGATCTCTGGCATATTCGTGGCAGACTTTCGGAGAATATTGTGCTGACTGTATATGTTCGGCCATTTCCTGTCCGTGGGCGGTCAGAAAACCGACTTCCGGTGAAACGAGTTCGGGAAGCGCACCGTAGGGAGTACCGAATACGGGAGCTCCGAAGTATAAGGATTCAGTGATTGCAAGTCCGAAAGGTTCGTGCCATGTAACGGGGAAAATAAGCCCTTTTGACTGCTCAATAATAACTTTTTTCTTTGAATCATCTACCATTCCATGAAAATGAATCCGTGGATTCCATGTGAATCGGAAGCCCATTTTGAGATTGAGGCGATAACCGCCTAAAACGTCCAGTTGTGCGTTCTTGATGCTTTGGACAACGGCGATAGCTCCTTTGATATTTTTGACCTTCCAGGCTGCTTTGCCTAGAAAATGGTAGTTTTTTCTGGAAAGGGTGAGGTTGGCGGGACCGTAGTCATCCCAGTCCAGTCCATTGTAAACGAATGATTCGCTTCCAAGTCTTTGTGCATGATTACGTGAGACAAAAACGATGTTCCGGTCTGCGTTGGCCGGGATTCCATTGCCGTGTATGGTCAGTAAGTGCGGCTTGGTGATTCCTTCGGGAACGGGAATGTTGAAATGTACGATGTCCGCGTCTGTGGGGATTTGGGTGTTCAGATTTACGCTAGGGTCCAGTTCTATCACTTTAGCGAAAGGGCAGGAGGAACCTTTTCCTGCGATGAAGGTGACTTTGTGTCCGCGCTTATTGAGTTCTTTACCCAGATACCACATTACTCTTTGAGTTCCGCCGTATTTTATAGATGGAATTTTATCTCCTAAGACAATCGTTATATTCATTTGTTCTCGGTCTATAGTTCTTTGGAACAAAAGTAGTAAATTATTTGATAATTAAACTTAGAGTTAAGAAAAGTTTGGCTTGCACAATGTTTTGTTATTTGACTTTTAATAAATCCTTTTGTGCCACCAACTGTGGAATTATCTTAAGCAGGATAGGGGTAAAGAGAATGCAGATGGTCAATGTCAGCAGGAGCAGTGCGCTTGCTTCTGCCCAGTCGTTATGAATATAATGCGAAACGACCGGTCTTGCAAAGTGTATAATCGGTCCATGAATACTGAGTGTGATAATGGAATATCGCCCCAGATAAGAAACGATGCTTATTCTTTTTATTTTCTTACAGATCAGCATAATCATAAAGATTCCGGCAAATGCGGCAATGTATACCTGGAATATGTTGCCGGGATAATTGTTGGTCCGCATACCCGGCGTGGTGGCGGTGAAGTACATTACGACCAGTGCCAGCAGGACAAATGAGGGAATAATCTTGTCGAACCGATGACTGGGGAACAGGAAGAAATTATATCGGCGAACCCAGAAACCTGCCACATAGAAGGGGAGGGCAGTCATGGCAACGTCTATATACAAAGGAAGTTCGATGTGAAATTTGCCCAGGAAGAATCCTGTGCATCCGATCAGTAACGTTGCTGCAAACATCAGAGATAAATGCTTGTCACGCAGATAATGAATCAGATAGAACAGGATATTGCAGTTGAACAGAGCAAGCAGAAACCAGATGGGAGGATTGAACTTGATGAGGTCGTGCCCGTGAAAGACAAACAGTAATTCTCTCCATGACACAGGGAGATGGAAAGTTCCCGGTGCAATCTTCCATACAATGTATTTTAGTAGAAAGGCGCTGACGTAGAAGAAGATAAAGGGAATGATTAGCTTATTGGTCTTTCGGATAATGAACCCGTATAATCCTTCATAAGGCTTGAAGAAAATTCCTGATATAAAGAAATAGAGAGGCATGCGGAAGCAGGATAGCATGGAATGCTTGTCAAGTTGGTCGAAAGCGCCTCCGATATGCGCCATCACTACCAGAATAATGCAGACTCCCTTGGTTAAGTCCACAAAATCAATACGCCGATGCTGATTGTCTCCCATTTATTTTGCGTTGCGTTTTTGCGTTGCAAAGATACTTGATTAATTGGAAAAAACGGAATGAAGGAAGATAAAGAATTGCCGCATGGGAGAGAAACGGAGGTGTCAAAACTATCAGTTGATTTTATTCAGGCACAGATGACACGGATTTACAGTTTTAAGAGATTATAGGTCTAAAAAACGTGTTAATCCGTGTCACCCGTGCCTAAAGATATTTATTTCTTGGGAGCTCTGCCGGTGTATTTTATTAGCTCACGTATCTTGTCATTGAGTTCTTCTGCTTTCATCAACTGTTCCAGAGTGAGGTGCATCCGGTAACGCCAATAATTGCGCGGATTGGATGGTACATTAATCCGTTCTTCCTGCACATTCGGATTTCTCCATTTGCCATCAATGCTCAGCCAGTCTTGCAGGGACAGAATACAAAGTATGGAATTGCTTTTCAGATGATTGCGCACCACTTCTTCGCACAATTCGGGAGTGGCGACTGTCGGTGCGGTTCCGTAATGCCCCAGCATCGTGTTGTAGTAACGCTGTGTCTGCAGGTAATCTTCTTCCCACCAGCCTCGCAAAGTAGACATATCATGAGTGGAGATGGTACAAACCGACCGGTATGGGTATTCATTTAAATATCCGAACTCGTGCATCGGATTCTTTGGCATCCGCTGAATCTCCAGACTGAGGATACGAAGATCATTCATGACGGACGAAACACAATCCGGAATCATACCCAGGTCTTCTCCGCAAACCAGCATACGTGTCGATTGTGTCAGTTGCGGTAGTTTCTTCATAGCCTGTTGGCGCCAGAACTCGTTGTGGCGGTGATAATAATACTGATCATACAGTCTGTTAAACGCATTCTGCTCCTGTTCATTGAGTGAACGGAAGATGAAATCGCGTTGTATTCCGATGCGCGGATGATATTTATCTTTTTCTTTCGTGTCCGGTACAAAAAGAACATCACTGATCAAAGTGTATAGTCCATCCCGAATCCAAAGACTGTTTTCATCATTCTTTCCTGCAAAGAAACTCTCCACTTCCCGTTGGGTGGTGAACTCCGGTTTCATGTGATAAACACCGGGTGTTTCGGCAGGAAGCAGAAAAGTCTGTTTCACATAATCGGTATGCGGACCGAATACTTGCCCGAGGAAGGATTCATGAATATATGGAATCAAATATTCTTCCCGAAAGGGGAGTCCGTAACTTTCGATTTCCTCCCGACTCATAGGGATGGAGGGAATGAACTGTCCGAGTAATCCGTGTACGGCATGCATCGGGATTTCCCAGATACGGAAGAAACCGAGGATGTGGTCAATCCGGTAAGCGTCGAAGTACTCTGACATTTTTTGGAAACGCTTCATCCACCAGCGGTAGCCGTCCTTTTCCATGACGTCCCAGTTGTACGTGGGGAATCCCCAGTTTTGTCCGTTCACCGAGAAATCATCGGGAGGGGCGCCCGCCTGCCCGTTGAGATTGAAGTAATAAGGTTCGGTCCATGCTTCCACACTGTTGCGGCTGATGCCGATAGGGATATCTCCTTTGAGTACGACACCGTGTTCGCGGGCGTATTTCGTAGCGGCTACCAATTGCAGGTGCAGGTGAAACTGGATATAATAATAAAGTGCGATGTGCGGGTAATCTACAGATTCCGGCCGGCACATCTTCTCTATATCTTGTGCATTATAAACGGAATGTCTGGGCCATTCACGGAAATTAGGTGTCTGAAAGGCATCGCGCAGATAGCTGAAAACAGCGTAAGGTTGCAGCCATTCCTTATTGGCATTAAAGAATTCGCCGAACTCTCCGGAGGCTAATACTTTTTCTCCTTCCTGCTTGAAGATCAGTCGGAAGTATTCCCATTTCGTTTGGTTGACAGCTTCATAATCCATCGCCGGCAGGCCGTTGAGTTCTTTCTGTTTTTTGTTGAACTTCGCTGCGGCTGACTTGTCTTTCAGTGTTCCCATCTGCTTTATATCCGCATACATCGGGTGGAAAGCATAAATGGAGATACTATTATATGGATAAGAATCGGTCCACGCATGAGTCATGGTCGTATCATTGATCGGTAATATCTGTATAACCTTTTGTTGAGTACTTACAGCCCAGTCAATCATGCGTTTCAAATCTCCGAAATCTCCTACTCCGAAACTGTTCTCTGATTTCAGTGAAAAGACAGGGATGGCTATACCGGCCCCTTTCCATACCGGAATATCGAAATAGGCATATCGGTCGGAGATGACCAGCGTCTCATTTGTTTTCAGTTCCGGGTCGGCAAGATAGCGGTTGGGGTTATTTTCCCAGCAGTCCGCTTTCTTTTCTTCTTTATGGTAAAGGATGAATTTGTATTCCAGCGGGAATTTCAGCTTACTTGCATCCAGCTCGATCTGCCATTCCGGAAAGTTAGCATCGCTCATGGGAATCGCTTTGTCCGGGTCCCAGTTTCCCAATGCTTTCTGATTTCCGCAAATTGCCAGGCAATAGTCTTTGTTGATGCGTGGGGCGTATGCCTTGATGACCAGCCCTTTTCTGTGACAAGGCGGAATTTCAGCTCTGTCGGGATGGGCTAACAAGGCTTCCGTGAAGGCCGAACTGTAGTAATACAATTGTTCGGGGATATTTTTCCAGCAGTCTTTAATCTGATACTTCTTTTTAGAGTTACCGGATAAAAAGAGACGTCTCGGAAAGCTGTCCCATTCTTTGCGGATGATAATTTGGTTTTGTTCTATCTGATAGCTGTAATTGATAGTCATTCCTTCTTTGGGAACTTCCAGTTCCACGTCTGCCGTCCAGTATATGCCGTCTGTGGTATGCATGGGGATCGACTCCGGCAGCAGCCCGGCAATCCTGACTTCTTCTCCCCAACTGGTGCGATATTCGATGTTAAATGATACAGTCATATATATTAGATTTTGATTAGACACTAATGACTATGCAAGTATAAGACATTTTTTTGAATAAAAAATAAAAGGAGCCGTATTAGGACTCCTTTTAATCTTTTGTTTATATATTAATTAACATACGTCACATGTTAACCGCATCTGGAAGCACCGCAAGTGGTACAGATCAGACAGCCTTCCTGATAGACCAAAGTTTCATTACCGCAATTCGGGCATTTCTTTCCTTTGGCTTCCGTTCCGTCCTGAATATATTTCTTCAATGCACGTTCTACACCGTTCTTCCAAGTGTTGATGCTCTCGCTGTTTAGTTGCAGAGAACCTACCAGCTTGATAACCTGCTCGATCGGCATCCGGTAACGGAGTACACCGGAGATCAGTTTTGCATAGTTCCAGTATTCCTTGTTGAACTTCTCTGACAATCCTTCGATAGTCGTCTTGTATCCACGTTTATTTTCGAACTGGAAGTCGTAACGCTTGGTTCCATCCTCGTCTATATTCTTGATAATACGTCCGCTGGTTACGCTTTTCGGCAACAGGATACCTTCATCGTCATCCTGCAAACCTGTGAATATCTCGTAAGGATGTCCATCCAGCAGTCCTACAAAAGCCACCCATTTCTCTTTGTTATTCTGGAAACGAACCACGTCGGCTTCCAGTATTCTTGGGCGTGTTTCTACTACCGTAGGCGGTTTGCAAGGAGGAAGAGTTTCTTTCTTATCCGATTTGGTTGAAATCAATACTCCGGAACGTGAGCCGTCGCGGTATACCGTACATCCTTTGCAACCGGATTTCCATGCTTCTACATACAGGCGGTTGACAAGATCCTCGTCTACATCGTTCGGCAGGTTGATGGTTACGCTGATAGAGTGGTCTACCCATTTTTGGATTCTTCCCTGCATCTTCACTTTCATCAACCAGTCTACGTCATTGGAAGTCGCTTTATAATAAGGTGACTTGGCCACCAGCTCGTCAATCTCTTCCTGCGAATAACGCTTGGCGGGATCGTATCCGTTAGCTTCCATCCATGTCACGAATTTATGATGGAATACGATATATTCTTCGAATGCGTCGCCTGTCTCGTCAACAAAGTCAACGTGTACATTCGTATCGTTCGGGTTTACTTTTCTTCTGCGCTTGTAAACGGGTAGGAAGACCGGTTCGATACCGGAAGTCGTCTGTGTCATCAGACTGGTTGTTCCTGTAGGAGCAATCGTCAGACATGCAATATTACGACGGCCATATTTCTTCATTTCTGCATACAGTCCCGGATCAGCCTCGGCAAGACGCTGAATGAACGGATTGTTCTGTTCGCGCTCATTGCTGTATATTTCGAAAGCACCGCGTTCTTTTGCCATTTCAACCGAAGAACGATAGGCACCGAGGGCCACTGTCTTATGTACTTTTTCAGAGAATTCGGTTGCTTCTTCGGTTCCGTAGCGCAGACCTAAAGCAGCAAGCATATCGCCTTCCGCAGTGATTCCCACACCTGTACGGCGACCTTGACCGCTCTTCTTATATATCTTGTTCCACAAGTTGCGTTCGGCATGTTTTACCTCTTCGCCTTCCGGGTCTTGATCGATCTTTTCCATGATACGTTCGATCTTCTCCAGTTCGAGGTCGATGATGTCGTCCATGATGCGTTGAGCCAGCGCAACGTGTTTTTTGAACAATTCGAAATCAAAATAGGCATCCGGTTTAAACGGATTTACTACATAAGAATATAGATTGATAGCCAGCAGACGACAAGAGTCATAAGGACACAATGGAATTTCACCGCATGGATTGGTAGATACAGTCTTATAACCTAAATCTGCGTAGCAATCGGGCACAGATTCACGGATAATCGTATCCCAGAATAAAACACCGGGTTCTGCCGATTTCCATGCATTGTGCACAATCTTCTTCCATAATGTGGAAGCATCTATTTCTTTAGTGGTAGTCGGATTTGCCGATTCAATCGGATATTGTTGTATATAAGGTTTCTCGTCAACTGCCGCCTGCATGAAAGCGTCGTCCAGCTTTACGGAAACATTGGCTCCGGTAACTTTTCCTTCCGTCATTTTAGCGTCGATGAAGGCTTCCGAATCCGGATGCTTGATAGACACACTCAGCATCAGTGCACCACGACGACCGTCCTGAGCGACTTCGCGGGTAGAGTTGGAATAACGTTCCATGAACGGAACGAGACCAGTGGAAGTCAATGCCGAATTTTTAACGGGAGAACCTTTCGGGCGGATGTGAGACAAGTCATGACCTACTCCTCCACGTCTTTTCATGAGCTGTACTTGTTCCTCGTCGATTTTGATGATAGCGCCATAAGAGTCTGCTGCGCCGTCTACCCCGATTACGAAGCAGTTGGATAGTGAAGCGACCTGATAGTCATTACCGATACCCGTCATCGGGCTTCCTTGCGGAACGATGTACTTAAAATGATCCAGCAGATCATACAGTTCCTTTGCTGTCAGTGCATTCGGATACTTTGCCTCGATACGTGCTACTTCATTGGCAATTCTCCAATGCATATCTTCCGGAGATTTTTCATAGATGTTTCCGAAAGAATCCTTTACTGCGTACTTGTTTACCCAAACCCTTGCAGCAAGCTCGTCGCCTTGAAAATATCGTAAAGATTCTTCGTAGGCTTCGTCATAAGAATAAATTTGTTTTTCCACGATCCAATGTGTCTTAGATTTTATTATTTAATAAGTAATGTGTAGAAGTTTACTTATCAGTAACAAATGTGGCTGCAAAGCTAAGAATGTTTTTTTATCTATCAAAATAAAAATGCAACATTTTATCAACAGGCTTTAAGTTTTCCGTTTGTTATTGTTAAGTCTTTGATTAACAGATAACTTTGCTTTTTGTTCATGGCTTTAAGTTTTCCAAAAAGAAAATTAGATTATTTCATTGATATGGCAAAATAATATTTCTTTTTGTATCTTTGCAAAAAAAAGATATGTTTGAAACCGTAAAGAACAGAAGAACAATCCGGAAATACCAGCAAAAAGATATTGCTCCTGATTTGTTAAATGATTTGCTCGAAACCTCTTTCCGCGCTTCTACGATGGGAGGGATGCAACTTTATAGTGTTATAGTGACTCGCGATGCAGAAATGAAAGAGAAACTTTCTCCTGCTCATTTCAATCAGCCGATGGTAAAAGGGGCACCTGTCGTGCTTACTTTTTGTGCCGATTTCCGCCGTTTCAGCAAGTGGTGTGAACAGAGAAACGCTGTTCCCGGCTACGATAATTTAATGTCTTTTATGAATGCGTCTATGGATACCTTGTTGGTTGCGCAAACCTTCTGCACGTTGGCTGAAGAGGCAGGCTTGGGTATCTGTTATCTGGGAACGACTACTTATAATCCGCAAATGATCATCGATACACTTCAACTGCCGAAACTGGTATTCCCTATTACGACGATCACAGTCGGCTATCCGGACGGTACTCCGGCCCAGGTGGACCGCTTGCCTCTCGAAGCTGCCGTGCATCAGGAAGTTTACCATGATTATACTCCGGAAGACATCGATCGCTTGTACGAGTATAAAGAATCACTGCCGGAAAATAAACAGTTTATAGAAGAAAATAAGAAAGAAACTCTGGCACAAGTATTTACGGATGTACGTTATACAAAGAAAGACAATGAATTTATGTCTGAGAACTTGTTGAAAGTGCTTCGTCAACAAGGATTCTAATGATAAGTAATAGGTAATAAGTAATAGGTAATAAGTAATAGGTAATAGCTATGCGGACTGCACTTGTTTATGCAGCTTCGATATTACCTATTACTTAATACCTATTACTTGAATTATGCTTTCTTCTTCAGCAACGACTCAATCTCCTGTACCTCAGCCTGAAAGCTTTTATCTACTTCCAGTTGACCTTTTACAGTCTTGCAAGCATGCAGCACTGTCGCATGATCCTTATTGCCGATGAACTTACCGATTTTTGAAGTTGAGAAATCCGTATAATTCTTAGCCAGGTACATTGCAATCTGACGTGCCTGAACCACTTCTCTTTTTCTGGATTTGGTGTGAATAGCCGATGCTTCCAGATCAAAGTGCTTGCATACTACTTTCAGTATATCGTCAATGGTAACTGCTTTTGTTTCGTTGTGAACTACACCGTGTACAATATGTTGGGCTAAATCCAGGTCTATTTCTTTGTTGAAAATAGTAGAGCGTGCCATAATGGCGATGACGATACCTTCCAGGTCTCGTACACTCTCATTTACATTTTCAGCGATATAGTCGATCACTTCCGGTGGGAATTGCAGACCGTCGCGGTGTATCTTGTTCCGCAGGATGTTTTTGCGGAGTTCGACAGTCGGTTTTTCCAGTTCTGCCACCATTCCCCATTTGAAACGGGTCAACAGACGTTCTTCCATACCCTGCAATAATACCGGGGCACGGTCGGAAGTCAGTATAAGCTGCTTTCCGTTTTGATGTAAATGATTGAAGATATGGAAGAAAGTATTTTGAGTTTTCGTTACTCCGGCAAATTCCTGAATATCATCAATGATTAATACATCAATTGTCTGGTAGAAGTTGATAAAGTCGTTGGTCGTGTTATTACGTACGGAGTCTGTATATTGCACTTGAAACAGATGTGCCGAAACATACAATACTCTTTTATCGGCATATAATTCTTTGATTTTAGTACCGATTGCGTTTGCCAGGTGTGTTTTCCCCACTCCGGACGCTCCGTAAAGGAACAATGGATTGAAGGCAGTACCTGCTGGATTTTGCGCAACCGCTTCTGCTACGCTTCTTGAAAGTTTGTTGCTGTATCCTTCTATAAAGTTCTCGAAGTTATAGTTCGGGTTCAAGTGCGGGTCTAAGTCCTGTACGGCAGGAGCTTTCAGGAAACTGGGCGCCTTGTTGCCACCGACGATGCTTTTAGGAGTAACAGCTGTAGAACGATTGCTTGCTTCGAGATTCACGGTTTGATTCGGAATCGAAGTCTTGTCGACCATGACGTTATACATTAACTTGGTGCCTTCGCCAATAGCTTTGTACAATGTCTTTCGCAGCAAATCCACGAATTTCTCTTCCAGTATTTCATAGAAAAACTGGCTCGGGATCTGTACGATCAATGTTTTGTCCTCATATTTTAATGGAACAATCGGGGCAAACCAAGTATTATATGTCGTCTCTGGAACATTGTCTTTAATTACTTCGAGACAGCGGTTCCAAAGTACAACATGATTTGATTCAATCATAGTGACTTTAATACATTTATTAAATTAAGCGAAACTTCTACGTTTGCAAAATTGGGAATCTTATTTGGAAAAAACAAATTAGCTTTTTCTTGTTTTTCTCGGGCAAACAATAATGTGTTTACTTTCAATGACTTATAGAATTGTGTTGGAACACTGTCTGTTTTCCCTCTCTTGCAAAATTATAAGTATCTGTATTTTAGTTGTTTATCGTTTTATTCTTACTCTTTTATACTTCCCGTACTTGTTTGTACGGGAATATTATTTCGGTCTGTAGATAGACTTTTGCAGAGGTTATACTCCCTTTTATATACCGCCTGCTTATTTAGATAAAATCTATATAAGAAAGATTTGCTACTTGTCTTTCTTCCCGAATAAAGAGAAATGAACGTACCGTTTGGGGTGTGCTTTCAGGTCTTCCAGTAAGCTCGCCGCATTCTCTGTGGTAGCGTTCAGATTGTTATATAAAGCAGGGTCGTTGAAGAGCAGTCCGATAGTGTTATCTTTGCTGTTCAACTTCTCTGTAATCATTTTTACGTTAGCGAGTGTTGCGTCAACTTTTTGGAAAATGGCGCTGTAGTCCACTTCCTTCAAGTTACCGCTGATCGCTACAAAATTATCTCCGATGGTATTGAGCTTGCCGGTCAGCTGGGGGATGTCCTTACTCATGAGTCCTTTCATCTGAGAGCTGACTACAGCAAGATTGGCGGTAGTCGTTTCGATAGAGTGCAGCGTAGAAGGGATGCTCTTGTCACCTACGATGTTGTTCAGTGAGGTGAGGATGGAATCCAGTTTCGGTAACATACTCTCAATTTGGGGCATGAGTTTCGCTACGCTTTCCATCATTCCGTTGTTCAATGTGCCGGGGATGGTGTCGCCTATGGCATATTTCTCACGCGGGTTGTTGGCGAGAAGAATATTCATGCGTACGCCTCCCATCAGTTCGGATACAAGTTCTGCGCTACTTCCTTTCGGGATGCGGAGTTCGGTGTCCAGTTCGACTTCAACGATCACATTTCCGGGATTTACATAGTCATATTCGATGTCGCGTACAATACCTACACGAACGCCATCAGCAAAAACAGGGCTCGACTTGGTCAGTCCGTTTACATTCTGAAACTTGGCATAGAAATAGCTTGAAGGCTGAAACATATGTATGCCTTTCAGCCAATTAATTCCATAGACAAGCACGCATAATGCTACGATACCTGCAATTCCTATTCGAACTTCTTTTGTAATGTACTTCATTTTATTTTCTATTTATTTCTTCTTTTTTTAAATTCGGCTATCGCTTCGTTGACATTCATCTTTTCGCCGTTTCGGAAGGCGATGATGAATGCGTCTTTGAATTGTGCCGAGATGGTACGCTTGGTGCGTAATACTTTATTGTAATCACTGGAAGCGCCATACGTATATTTGTACAGTCCTTTTTCTTTGTAATAATCCACATCCTTCAGTCCTTTCAGTCGTTTGTCATTCTTAGTAAGAGGCTTTGAGGAGGTGAGTATCTGTATCTTAAACGTTATTTCGCTGTCATTGGTTGCGCTTTCTGAGACAATAGGTCGTTTGGGAGCTGTTTTTGTGGCGGTGGCGGGTGTTGTACTTGCTTCGGCCATCAGTTCCCTTTGTTCCGGAGCGCTTGTTGCCGGTTCTTCGGTTGGGATAATTGTTTTGCTGGCTCCGGTCAGGCGTATCTCCTGTTCTCTTTTGTAGTTTAAGAATGCGTGGTAGATGCCTTTGGCCATTGTGTTGGCTCCGGCTTCCGAGTTGAGATAGCGTTCTTCTTCCGGAGTTGAGATGAAGCCCAATTCTACCAGGATACTTGGCATGGCGCTTGCTTTCAGCACCAGGAATCCGGCTTGATGCACTCCGCGGTCTACCCGTTTGCAGGTATGGCGGAATTGCTTCTGTACAAGTGATGCCAGATGTACGCTTTGTTCCATGTATTTATCCTGCATAAATTCGAAGATAATGTAGGATTCCGCCGAGTTCGGGTTGAAGCCGGCGTATCTGGTCTGATAGTCGCTTTCATAGAGGATTACCGAGTTCTCTCGTTTGGCTACTTCCAGATTGGCATCGGATTTGGCCAGACCCAGTGTCCATGTAGAAGCTCCTTTGGCGGTGCGGTTTTTTGCCAGAGCGTTGGTGTGGACAGAGATAAAGAGATCGGCTTTTGCGTTATTGGCTATTTCTGCCCGTCGGTCCAGGGGGATAAAGACATCCCTGCTGCGGGTATAGATCACTTTGACGTCATCGCAGTTTTTTTTGATCAGGTTTCCCAGTTTCAGTGCGACGTTCAGATTGATGTTTTTCTCTTTGGATATTTTCCCGATGGCACCAGGGTCGTGACCGCCATGTCCGGCATCGATGACTACTACGAAATCTTTCCCCCATAAATTGCCGATACATAGGGGAGAAGCAAGTAGCCAGAGGCAGATTGATATATATAATATGTAGGTTCTATGCGGTTTCATATTTAAATACGGTGCAAATGTAGTAGAATTTTGCAGAAAACTCATGATTTACACTTAAGTTTTGTGTTTTTTTCGGTTTAATGGTAGCTTTTCTCCCGAAATCTCTGTTACTTTGCATCTCCAAGAAAAAATATACGACGATGCTTAAGTTTTTGAAGAATTGGACGTTGCCTATTGCGATGCTGGTAGGTGCTGTCGGTTATCCGATATTTATCTACTTTTCTTTTCTGACTCCCTATCTTATCTTTACGATGTTACTGTTGACTTTCTGTAAGGTATCACCGCATGATTTGAAGCCTAAACCGTTGCACGCATGGTTGTTGCTGATTCAGATCGGGGGTGCTTTCCTTGCTTATTTATTGCTTTACCGTTTCAATAAGATTGTAGCGGAGGGGGTGATGGTATGTATTATTTGTCCTACGGCTACGGCTGCTGCGGTGATTACTTCCAAGTTGGGAGGGAGTGCGGCAAGTCTGACTACTTATACATTGTTGGGTAATATCGGTGCTGCTATTGCGGTGCCTATTCTCTTCCCTTTGATAGAGGTAAATCCGGATGTAAGTTTTTGGGGAGCATTTTGGGTTATTTTGAGTAAGGTGTTCCCCTTGTTGATCTGCCCTTTCCTTGCAGCATGGCTGTTGAGTAAATTCCTGCCGAAAGTGCATCAGAAGTTACTGGGATATCATGAACTCGCCTTTTATTTGTGGGCGGTCTCTTTGGCTATTGTGACGGCTCAGACCCTGTATTCGTTACTGAACGATCCTGCGGATGGTTTCACGGAAATAATGATTGCGGTCGGTGCCTTGATTGCCTGTTGCTTGCAGTTCTTTTTGGGAAAGACTATCGGCTCGGTCTATAATGACCGCATCAGTGGCGGGCAGGCACTGGGGCAGAAGAATACGATTCTTGCTATCTGGATGGCGCATACTTATCTGAACCCGTTATCGTCTGTTGCTCCCGGTTCGTATGTCCTGTGGCAGAACATCATCAATAGCTGGCAGTTGTGGAAGAAGAGAAAGAAAGAGATAAAATAGTGAATATAAGATATTGATATTTAGTTATTTGTTGTTTGTATCTCTCTTTTCCTTTGTTTTTCCTATTTTCCTACTTATATAGAGGAGCGTATAGATAGCTATCATTATGGTTCAACAGAATATGATTCGGCTGTAGGAGCATTGTTCCTTCCATGAACAGCAAAATATGTATGCTGGCGAAAAGAGAAAAACACCTTTGTTTTCTTTTCGCCAGCATTATTTTTGTACTTTTGTCGCATATAACAAAACGCAAATGGATATAAATCAGAATTATAGAGAAGCGGTAAAGACCATAAAAGAAGCTATTCTGCGCAGCCAGTACCGTGCAGCCACATCGGTGAACAAAGAACAGCTATCTCTTTATTACGGCATCGGACGTTACGTGTCGAAAAATTCCCGTATAGGCTTTTGGGGTAAAGGAGCAATAGAGCAAATATCTTCTCTGTTGCAAAAAGAATTGCCGGGGCTAAGGGGATTTTCAACTTCGAATATAAAGAATATGCGAGTTTTCTATGAAGAATGGGAACCTGTTCTAAATCGCCAGCCACTGGCTGGCGATTTGGTATTAGATGAAAAATTGCTGTTGAGCGTAATTCGCCAGCCACTGGCTGATGAATTTAACTGGTCAGACTTCTTTTCAATCGGCTTTAGTCATCATACCGAAATAATATCCAAAGCTAAAACTTTGGAAGCAAGGCTATTTTATATACATGAGTGCGCTATTCGCTATTGGAGTAAATACACTTTAAGGGATTACTTAAAAGCAGACCTGTACAGCCACCGGGGAACTTTGCCTAACAATTTCGCACAAACATTGCCTGATACTAAGCAAGCGCTAAAAGCTGTTTGTTCATTCAAAGATGAATACTTGCTTGATTTCATCAATGTGGAGGAACTGGATGAGCAGGAAGAGGATTTAGACGAAAAGATAGTAGAAAAGTCGATTGTTGCCAACGTGAAGAAGTTTATTATGACTTTTGGGCAGGATTTCAGTTTTATAGGCAATCAATATCGTGTTGAAGTGGCTGGAGAGGAAATGTTCATTGATTTGTTGTTTTTCAATCGGGAACTTAATTCTTTAGTGGCGGTTGAATTGAAGTCCGGGAAATTCCGCAGTTCGTATTTAGGACAACTGAATACTTATCTTTCCGCTTTGGATTCATATGTGAGAAAACCGCACGAGAATCCCTCTATCGGAATAATACTTTGCAGAGAAATGAATCAAACTTTTGTAGAATTTGCAGTTCGTGATTATAACAAGCCGATGGGAGTCGCTACTTACCGTACATCCAAAGATATGCCGGAACGACTTCGTAACGCCTTGCCTGACATTGAGGAACTGAGAAAGTTATTGTAGAGCGAAAGCCTATCTCTTTTTTGGCAGGTAATTTCCCTTTGTTGCCTTTGTACACGAAGCCCACCACTAAGCGATTTTCTTCGTTTTTTTGTTACCTGCTATTAGTAATAGGTGGATTTATTTGCTGATAATCAGATTTGTATGGTGATGTGTTAATATGTGGCAAAATATTATTAATAGCTGGCAATTGTGGAAGAAGAGAAAAACAAGAGACTGAAGCTACCTTACTGCTGATAGTTTCCTATTGTAGAAATTGTTTTTTGCTTGATGAAACTTTAGTTTCATCGTTTTGAAACTGGAGTTTCCTCTGCTTGAAACTTTGGTTTCTTCAGCTTGAAACTAAAGTTTCTGCGGCTTGAAACTATTGGTTTCAATGCTTTGGAACTATAGTTTCATCGCATGGAAACCAACTAGACTAAGCTATTCTTTGATTTATCATTCCAAGGAGCAATATATGATAGTAGCAGGATATGACAGCAAAGCGTGACGGCATTGTGACAACAAAATGTGCTGTCACAATGCTGTCACGCCCTGCTGTCACCTCTTTATTAGCTTATAATCAGTGTGTTATTTAGCTTTTGGTGACAGATGACAGCAATTTTAGATATTTAAATTCTCATGTAGAGGTGAATTTGTTAAAGGTTAAAAAAGGACATAATTTCCGATTTATGGGACACTATATTTATCTTTGCTACCAGTTTTTAAAATCGGAAAAATGAAGATTACGAAGAAGAAAATAGCTTGGGGCATCGTTCTCCTGATATTGATTGTCGGTGGTGTCATTTGTAAGATACGCTGGAAAGTCTGGTTCCACAATATCCCTGAAATACGCTATGTGCTGACGGAAGACCCGCAACGGGTATTTCTGACATTCGGAAATGACGGCGAACTGTCCCGTAATGTGAGCTGGGTGTGCGGAGGCGTTTCCAAGCAGGCAAAGCTGGAATATACAAAGATCGGTTCCGGAGATACTCTTCTCGTTGACGGCTCTTCCAAATTTCTCCGTACACTGGGCGGGTTCGGTTATGCCAACTGGGCAAAATTTAAAGAACTCTCTTATGGCGATTCCTACTCTTATCGGGTATGGAATGACGATCGCTCATCCGATTGGTATTCGTTCACGATGCAACCCGATTCGACTGATCATTTCTCCTTTGTATTTATAGGTGACGTGCAGGATACTTTGCGTGGAAAGACACGTGGCTTTATGGAAAATGTGCGCCATCGCTATCCGCAGGCGGACTTCTATATGTTTGCCGGTGACTTTGCAGAGCGTCCGATGAACTGTTACTGGGATGAAGCCTATCAGAGTGTGGATTCCATAGCTCCCACCAAACCGATATTGGTTTCTCCGGGAAATCATGAATATGTAAAAGGACTGGTACGTGTTTTGGAGAAACGATTTGCTTATGTCTTTTCTTATCTGCTCGAATCGAGGTATAAAAATAATAATGTATATTCTATTGATTACAACGATGCCACTATCATCACGCTGGATAGTAACCGTGATCCTTGGTTCCTCTTCTCTCAACGGGAATGGCTGGAGAAAACGCTGAAGGCTTCGAAAAAGAAATGGAAGATCGTCATGCTCCATCACCCGGTATATTCTATAAAAGGTAAGACGAACAACCTTGCCGTGCGCTGGATGTTCGACGGGCTGTTCCGTGAATATGGAGTAGACTTAGTGCTTCAGGGACATGAGCATAACTATGCCCGTATGACTAATAAGAACGATGAGGGCGAAATGACCACCCCGTTGTATCTGGTAAGCCACGCTTCCCCGAAGAGTTACCGTCTATCTTTCAATGATAAGTATGATCGTTTCGGGACGAACCGCCGTTTCTACCAGCATATCGACGTGACGGGAGACACGCTCCGGATGCAGGCTTACCTGGAGAATGACTCACTGTACGATGATGTCCGTATTGTGAAGAACGCTTCCGGCACTCAAATCATTGACAATGCAAAAGACATTCCGGAGATACTTGAAATGCCTGCAAGGTTGAGTGGAAAGAAAGCCGAAGAGTTCGAACGGAATGCTGAGAAGTGGAGGAACCGTTCCTTAGTAAAGTAAATACTTCTGTCTCATATCACGGTAGGTCTGCAACTCCTTTTGCCAGCTGTCACGGATTTCCTCTTCCGATTCTCCTTTAAGGATCGCTTTGCGTACCGAATCCGTTCCCATCAGTAAGTCAAACCATCGGGGACGGGAGAAGAATGCTGCGCCTTCGCCGGATAAACGGTAGAAACGCAGAAAGTAACGGAGCGTGAAACCGTTTACGTCTGTTACGTTCCGTAAATCTTCGCCATAACAAGTGACTCCTTTGTGCATCGGATTTTTGTCGAATCCCGGCAGGGAGCGCGGAGTGAAGGCAAAATCGCCATACTTTTTGTTAGGTGCGCCTAACACCTGAAAAGGAAAGGTCGTTCCGCGTCCCACACTGACACGTGTTGCTTCAAAAGGGCAAAGTGAGGCATAAAGGCGGATGGATTGTGCATTGGGCAAGTTGGGAGACGGTTTCACGGGAAGTACATAGGGCTGTCCGTGTTTCCACCCTTTTACGGGAATCACAGTCAGCGGACAAGTCTTTGCCTGGGTAGTCATCCATCCTTCTCCATTGATCATCTGCGCCAGCTCTCCGATAGTACAACCGTGAAGAACCGGCAAAGGCAGCATTCCGACAAAACTTTTATATCCGGCTTTTAATACAGGTCCCTCTACGTAATCGCATGGATTGGGGCGGTCCAGTATAATCATCTCTTTTTTGTTTTCCGCACAAGCTTCCATTACATAATACATCGTACTGATATATGTATAGAAACGTGCGCCCACATCCTGGATGTCGAACAAGATTACATCGATATCTTTCAGTTGGGCGGCAGTCGGCTTTTTATTATCTCCGTAGAGCGAGACGATGGTTACTCCCGTACGGCTGTCTTTTCCGTCTTTTACTGTTTCACCGGCATCCGCGTTGCCGCGGAAACCGTGTTCCGGTGCAAAGACTTTCACTATATCGATTTTTTGTTTTAATAAAGTATCCAGCAGATGAATTGGCTCTGTGCCGACGATGGAAGTGTGGTTTACCACCATTCCTACCCGCTTTCCTTTGATTAACGGCAGGTATTGATCCATACGCTCGGCACCCGTAATTACTTTTCCACTGGCGTATGTAGAACACAGTATTATGAACAGAGAGAAAAGAATGAGGGAACTTCTGGCTTGCATATCAGTAAATTTTTGTAATATTGCACAAAAATATCATTTATCAGTAAGGGAACAAGTAATAACTAGTGAAAAAGTATGAATCCAATAGAAATCATCGACAAATTTTATCCGCAGGATACGGAACAACGACACATTCTACTAATACATAGCCTTTCTGTAGCCCAAAAAGCTTTGAAGATTGTAGATGCACATCCTAACTTACCTATCAACCGCAGCTTTGTCAGAGAAGCCGCGCTTCTGCACGATATAGGAATCTTTATGACCGATGCTCCCACCATCCAATGTTTCGGAGAGCATCCCTACATCGCACACGGTTATCTGGGTGCAGACCTTTTGCGAAAAGAAGGTTTTGAACGCCATGCACTGGTTTGCGAACGTCACACCGGAGCCGGACTGACACTGGAAGAAATCATAGAACGCCAGCTTCCTGTTCCTCATCGTGAGATGGTGCCCGTCACTCTGGAAGAGCAAATAATCTGTTTTGCCGATAAATTCTTTTCTAAAACTCATCTTGACGAAGAAAAGACAGTAGAAAAAGCCCGGAAAAGCATTGCAAAATATGGTGAAGAAGGTCTAAACCGCTTTGATGGGTGGTGCTCTTTGTTTTTATAGCACTAAAAAATAATTAAATAACGGAGATTCTCACGCATTATTGATGAAGATTGTGTACTTTTGCCACTTCAAGCGTAAAACTATTAGTTAATGGCGCCATTGAGAGCAAAAATAATTATATCATTCATATTGCTGATTGTCTTGCTGATGCTTCCTGATGAGGCTACGTCTCAGCGTCGAAGAAGAGGGATGATTGCCTCCAACACTGCACAAACGGATTCCCTTAACAGGAAAGATTCGTTAGGGGCGGATACAGTTGTGGTACGCGTCGACTCTGTAGCACCGACAAAGAAACAACCGCTCGATGCACCGGTTATTTATGAATCTAACGACTCCACCACTTTTACATTGGGAGGTGCCGCTACGCTTTATGGTAGCGGCAAAGTCAACTATCAGAACATTGAGCTGGCAGCGGAAGTGATTTCCATGAATCTGGACAGTAGTACAGTACACGCCTATGGTATTAAAGACACAACGGGAACGATCAAAGGTAAACCTGTCTTTAAAGAAGGTGAAACTGCATACGATACAGAAACAATCAGCTATAACTTCAAGAGCAAAAAAGCGGGAATCACCGATATTATCACTCAGCAGGGTGAAGGTTATGTGACCGGTAGCAGAGCCAAGAAGGGAGCAAATGATGAAATCTTTATGGAGCACGGTCGCTACACGACTTGTGATCATCATGACCATCCTCACTTCTACATGCAGCTGACAAGAGCCAAAGTGCGCCCCAAGAAGAATGTAGTGACAGGACCTGCCTATCTTGTGGTGGAAGATGTTCCCCTGCCGTTGGCTGTGCCGTTTTTCTTCTTCCCTTTCTCCAGCAGCTATTCTTCGGGTTTTATAATGCCGACGTATATGGATGATTCAAGCCGTGGCTTTGGTCTGGCGGAAGGCGGATATTACTTCGCTATGAGCGACATCATGGACTTGAAGCTGACAGGAGATATATTCACGAAAGGTTCATGGCGGCTTTCCGGATTGACCAATTATAATAAGAGGTACAAATACTCCGGTACATTGCAGGCGGATTATCAGGTGACCAAGACCGGAGACAAAGGAATGCCGGATTATACGGTTGCCAAAGACTTCAAGGTAGTGTGGAACCACCGTCAGGATGCCAAGGCAAGTCCGAACAGTACTTTCTCCGCCAGTGTGAACTTCTCTACCAGTAGTTACGAACGATCTAACATCAACAACCTTTATAACTCCCAGTTGTTGACTCAGAATACAAAGACATCAAGTATCAGTTACTCCCGTAGTTTCCCCGATATCGGTCTGACCTTGTCTGGAACGACCAATATTGCGCAGACCATGCGTGACTCATCCATTGCAGTAACGCTTCCTGACCTTAATATTACATTGAGCCGTCTGTTTCCCTTCAAGCGGAAGAAGGCTGCCGGAGCCGAGCGTTGGTATGAGAAGATTTCTGTCAGCTATACAGGACGTCTGACGAACAGTATCCGTACTAAGGACGACCGTCTGTTCAAGACCGGTATCAGCGGATGGGAAAATGCAATGAATCATAATATTCCTATCAGTGCTACTTTTACACTGTTCAAGTATTTGCAGGTCAATCCTTCGGTGAATTATACGGAGCGTTGGTACACCCGCAAGATAAATCAGACGTATAATGAGGAAACAGGGCGTTTGGAACAGAATCTGAATGATACTATTAATGGCTTTTATCGTGTTTCCAACTATTCAGCCAGTTTGTCTTTAAGTACTAAACTGTATGGTATGTACAAACCTCTTTTCATGAAGAAGAAAGAGATACAGATTCGCCACGTTGTCACTCCGCAGGTTGGTATCAGTGGTGCTCCTGCATTTAGTAAATACTGGGAAGAGTATACGGATAATAACGGAAATACTCAGTATTATTCACCCTATACGGGACAGCCTTTTGGAGTCCCTTCACGTGAGGGTTCGGGAACGGTTAGTTTCTCGATTGCTAATAATCTGGAGATGAAATATTATGATGCTAAGAAGGATACATTAAAGAAAGTCAGCTTGATTGATGATTTGAGTGTGAATATGTCATATAATATGGCTGCAAAGGAAAAGCCATGGAGCCCCTTGAGTATGAATCTTCGACTGAAACTGACAAAGAACTATACTTTCAATATGAATGCATCATTTGCTACTTACGCTTATACGTTTGATAAGAGTGGTAATGTGGTCGAAGGTAATCGAACTGAATGGTCTTATGGACGTTTCGGACGTTTTCAGGGGTATGGTTCTTCTTTCAACTATACCTTTAATAACGACACTTGGAAAAAGTGGTTTGGCCCGAAGGAAGACGAGAAGGGTAAAGACAAGAAGGAGTCGGAAGATGGAGGTGATGAAGATTCTGACGGAAGTGCTGAAGATGGAACTACGACTAAAAAGGTGGAGAAAGCACAAGCCGACCCGGACGGTTATCAGGTATTCAAGATGCCTTGGTCTTTAAGTTTCAGTTATTCATTCAATATTCGTGAAGATAGGACTAAGCCTATTAATCGCTATTCGATGAGATATCCGTTTACTTATACTCACAATATCAATATGAATGGTAATGTGAAGATTTCCAATAATTGGTCGCTTTCATTCAATTCGGGTTACGATTTCCAAGCGAAGGAAATTACGCAGACTTCCTGTACAATTTCTCGTGACTTGCACTGCTTTAACTTGTCTGCCAGTCTTTCACCATTTGGACGTTGGAAATACTATAATGTTACGATTCGTGCTAATGCAAGTATTCTTCAAGACTTGAAATATGAGCAGAGAAGTCAGACGCAAAGTAATATTCAGTGGTATTAGGGTGTTATTAGTAAACGCTTTCTAATTCTGCATAAAGCTTGGGGAGTGATTCCTAAAAATGACGCAATGTATTTTAATGGGACCGTCAGAAATATGTTTTGATATTGTTTGCATAGTTTTATATATCGCTTTTCTGGTGGCATTCTTAATAGAGCCACTTCTAACTCTAAGTTTTCTTTTATAATATTTTGACAGTATATTCTCAAATTTGTTTCTTCTCCTATCTCTGCTAAAATTGTATTTGAGACAGATAAAATGGTACATTCAGATAGGCAGCTTAAATATTCTGTTGCTTCTGTAGCGGTTCCATATTGACACAGTAAATTGCCTGAGAGGGTGAATCGTAATGTTTGTTCTTCTGCTGTGTTACTATCTATTGTGTAATGTCTTATGGTCCCACATATAAGGATGCAAAATGAATCATTCAGTTGTCTGTTTTCAAGAATAGTTGATTTAGGGTGTTTTGTAAAAGTGAAGGCTTTATATGATTTTTTTAGTTTGACCATGGAGGACGCTGGTATGTATGTGGATAGAGCTTTTATGTAATTTTCAATGTTGAAATCATTTTTACTATGCATATTATTCGTTTTATTATGAGTTATGGTAGGCTTTTTGTTATAAATGTAATGGAAAATGCTATGCGTTTAATATGTATTAGTAATAAAAAATGCAAATATAGAGGTGTTGATGAACTTAAGTTTATGAATGATGAATATTTATCTAAGAATATATTTATCATTTATATATAATCACTTAATTTTGTATTTTGTAATTTGAATTCAGATACGAAATAGATAAAAGTCTATTAAATACAGATTTTGGCGATGAAGAAATGAAAATGCATGTGTTTGATCAATATAGTATATATAATTTATTTAGGCAAGAGAGAGAAATAGACTAAGAAAAAGTATTTGTTTAAAAGAGTGTGCTCCGGACAACACACTCTCTCTGTAAGAAAAGTAATTGTTAACTTAACGCCTTCTAACTTCAAGGTAAACAGAAATATTACCTGTGATCCAATAATCAGCGAAACTCTTGTCTAAGCTCAACTTTTGACCATTATAGTAAAGATCAAAATACCTTGTGCCCAAGATAGCAGAGGCTTCATTCCAAACTTCCTGAATCTTTGTGTTTTCAGATAAATTGGGTACGTAAATGGGATAAATGGCACCATTATCATTAATGAACATGTTGACAAATCTGGGAGTTACAGATTCTGATGTAGTGTTGATATCTACATCTTCAGATACTGTTTGTGCATACATTGGCAATGAGCAGAATAATGCAAATGCCAAACCTAAAAATAAATTTGTTCGTTTCATTTTACTTTTGCTTTAAAGGTTGATAATTTTTTTGTCTCATGAGTACAAAGCAAAGGTAGAATTATTTATGGAAAAAGAACTGAACTTAAATTAATGATTTTCAATTCTATAGAATTTATGAACAATAGTTCATTGTATATTTTGTAGTAGTAAAATAAATACTGATAATATTGTATGGTGTCTGGATTTAATCTTGTTTTCTAGGATTGATCTATTGGCTAGCTTTATATATGGGAAATATTTTTTTAAGATTAAATAGACTTAGTGTTGTGTAAGGTAAGCTAATGCGGATATTGAAGAATAGAAAAGTGTAGACAGATATATAACAATATCTAGCAATAATAAGATGAATGGAGAGTTGAGAGTTACTATGCAGCGTCATCATTTATGGCGCAGCCAACTCTCAACTCTCCATTCTCAACTCTCAACTTCTTACCATATTATTTCCGTTTCTCCGTTTGCTTTCAGATAATCGTTTGCACGGCTGAAGTGTTTGTTGCCGAAGAAACCGTTGTAGGCAGAAAGGGGAGAGGGATGAGCAGAGCTAAGTACCAGATGCTTGTTGCGGTCGATGAAAGCTCCTTTTCGTTGGGCATAAGCTCCCCACAGGATAAATACAAGATGTTCCCGTTCTTCTGCCAGTGCGCGGATAGCGGCATCTGTAAAAGCTTCCCATCCACGATTCTGATGAGAGCCTGCCTGATGAGCGCGTACAGTCAGAGTGGCGTTGAGCAATAATACTCCTTGCTCAGCCCAGCGAGTCAGGTTACCGGTAGTAGGAGCGTCTGTACCTATGTCTGCCTTTATCTCTTTAAAGATATTGACCAAAGAAGGAGGGAAGGGTACTCCGTCGTTTACAGAGAAACAGAGTCCATGTGCTTGCCCCGGTCCGTGGTACGGGTCTTGTCCGATGATTACTACCTTCACTTTGTCGAAAGGACAGAGGTTGAAGGCGTTGAAAATAAGTTTTCCCGGAGGGAAAATCTGATACTGGCTATATTCACTTTTTACGAATTCTGTCAGTGTGCGAAAGTAATCTTTTTCAAATTCAGGCTGTAAGTGTGTTTTCCAGCTTTCTTCTATTTGTACGTTCATAGCTATTATATAAGGTGTATATCAAGTTCTTCACATTCTTTACGCATATCTTCGGGCCAGATACTGGCTTGTATTTCTCCGATATGAGCTTTGCGAAGGTAAAACATACACAAACGGGATTGACCGATACCGCCACCGATAGATAGTGGAAGTGTGTCATCCATTAATCGTTTGTGGAAATAAAGTTTCAGTCTCTCTTCTTCGTTTTCTTCTTTGAGTTGGCGTTGTAGCGCTTCTTTGTCTACACGAACACCCATAGAGGACAGTTCGATGGAGCGTTGCAGTACATCATCCCAAAGTAAAAGGTCACCGTTCAGTCCCGGCAGGTTGTTCAGGCCGGTGGATGTGTAGTCATCATAATCCGGTGCACGTCCGTCATGTTTTTTGCCGTCGCTTAGTTTGCAGCCGATACCGATGATAAATACGGCACCGTATTTTTGGCAGATGGCATGCTCACGGCATTTGGGTTCCAGGTTCGGATAGAGTTGGCGTAGTTCTTCCGAATGGATAAAATGTAATTTCTGAGGCAGACAAGGTTTGATCTGCGGATACATTTCATATACCATGTATTCTGTACGGATCATGGCAGCGTAGATACGATTTACGATCTCTTTCAGGAAATCTACGTTTCTGTCCTCGTTGGTGATGACACGTTCCCAGTCCCATTGGTCTACATAGAGCGAATGGAGGTTTCCGAGTTCTTCATCAGAACGGATGGCGTTCATGTCGGTATAGATACCGTATCCCGGTTCGATATTGTAATCGGCGAGAGTTAATCTTTTCCATTTGGCTAATGAATGAACGACTTCTGCTTGTGCGTCACCTAAATCCTTGATAGGGAATGAAACAGGACGTTCTATACCATTCAAGTCGTCATTGATACCCATTCCTTTCAGTACGAAAAGAGGGGCTGTCACGCGTCTGAGGCGTAATTCGGATGACAAGTTTAACTGGAAGAACTCTTTTATTTGTTTGATTCCCAACTCTGTTTGTTTTAAGTCGAGTAACGGTTTATAGTTCTTTGGTTTTATCAAGTAACTCATAGGATTGTTGATTGTTAATTGTCGGCAAAGATAGGAATAATATTGATATCTGTATTGGATAATCTCTAAAAGATTGTCAAATTGATAAAGTATATGCTCTAAAGCATTTCAAAATAACAGAATGTTAAGGGGCGATACTGACTTAAGAACTATAAAAAAAGATGAATCATTAGGAAGATGAGAAGATTTTTTATACTTTTGTCATCGCATTTAGGAAATGGCCCCGTAGCTTAGTGAATAGAGCGTCAGATTCCGGTTCTGAAGGTCGTGCGTTTGAATCGCACCGGGGTCACATTGTAAAACCGCAATTATCTTATTATTAGATAGTTGCGATTTTCTGTTTTGTGTCGTTGCACAACATTCGCACAACGTCTAGGTATGTGGAGAGATTTATTAATAAAATAAAAGCCCGTTTTTTATACGGGCTATTATTGGCATTACATGTTCTTTTTAACAAGATCAACATATCCGGGGAAGTCTCCGGGATTATTATAAAGTTTCTTTGGATCGTTCGTCATCTGAATTATTTCCCAGTTTGGCGAAATATATATAAGGTACTCGTCCAAGATTACAGCTCCTAATTTATTCTTACCTCTAAATTTATACTTGTATAAATAGGCTACATCTTCATTGACTTTATCGCCCATCGCATTTTGAATAGAATCTATGCCAATAAGTATTATACTATCTTTAGTTATTGAAGAAGAATAATCTAATCCATAATTGGATGCCCCTTTATTGTTTTCAATGCTTTTTTGGAAGTATTCTTTTCGATAGTTGATATTATCAATATACTTTATAGTATCAATGGCTTCCGCAGAAACAAACTCATAGCTAGACCAATCATTCATTTCTGTTTTCAGTTTGGCTTCTACTACTTCTCTTACTTTTTTCTCGTTTTGATTACCTGATCCCCCACATGAACAAAGTGCAGTGATTGCACATACTAATAAAATGATCTTTTTCATAAGCTTATTTTCTTTTGGTTGGTGATTTTCTTGTATGAGGTCGTACATAAGTTCCATCTTTTCTATAATATCCTTTTACTTGTACTCGACCTGTACCAGTGGAACGTGAAGGTGAATATGAGGATTTTGTCTTGATCGATTCTGTAAAATCTATTCTTTTTCCTTTAAAGTAATAGGTGGAATCTGTAGAGTTAAAAGTTAGATGTTTTATATCTTTAGAGGATATTTGTATAGGGTTTGATAAATTATAAGTTCCACAAATATATCCTTTATGACTTCCATATTGGGCTTTTTTTACAGTGCTACGACTCTCTTTGATAACTATATGTTTTCCTTTAGGAACATACATATAAGGAAGAAAATTATCTTTTGTAGGTTGTAAATCTATTTTAGATTCTGTTTGATATATATAATATTTACCTGATGAACATCCCGTCATTAATATGGTAAAAATTAATATTAAGAATAATATCTTTTTCATAAGCTAGTTTTTTAATTATCCGATTTTGTTTGATTGTGTGAATTTAAATACTCTACTGCCTTTTGGTACTTTTCATTAAATTCATTCATCTTTTTATTATATATCACTGTGTCTTTAAATAATTCAAAGTCTTCTTTAATATGTGCTTTCTCTGTTTCTGCATTTTCTATAATATCTTTATAATACTCTATGTTCTGTTGTTCAACGACAGAGCGCCATAAGAATATAGGGACCAGTAAAAACAATGAGAGTAAAATATATAATATGCCTGCTTTTATTAGTGATTTTCGCTCGGAAGGATTACAAGGTACTTTTATTCTTATATCTTGTTTTACATGTCCGTTCAGCCTGCGCCCATCTTTATATCTTCTATCTGGTACAAATTGTGCAACTAAAACAGATTTCTTCATGAATACTGTTTTTTGAAAAAATTTCATGATACCAAATATGAATATAATAATAGAAGGTACTACTAAAATAGCAAAAAATAAAGAAACAATATAGAGTACTATTTTAATGCCAGCGTTATATCTAAATAAAGATACTTGAAACCCTTCTGCTTCTGCTCTTAATCTTAATTCTTCGGGGGAGATGACCTCATTGGTTGATTCATCGAAAAATTGGTTATGTGTATTTTTACCGATACCTCTTATTGGGGTACTATGTGCATTCCCATAAATAGAGTTACTTATCACTTTCCCTCCATCTCGTCCCACTTGATTCACAGCAGACCGTACAAAACCTTTTGCTAAATCTTCAGTAAAATTTCCCATTAAATTTATTGCTATTTTTTATGTTGCCAACAGTAGATGCTTCCTTTTTCTGCATTACGTTTACATTGGTCTCCATCTTTAGTTATTGCCTGACATCTTTGGTTGTCGTCTTCATCACTACATGCTTGCAAAAATGTTGGTAATAAAAAGATTGAAATTAATAGCAGTGCCTTTTTCATAATCTTGTGTTTTAATTAATTTAATATTCGATTGTTATTCTTATTTTATCTTCTTCTAGGTCTAACTGATTCTATAACATTGAAAATCTGTTTTACATCGCACAAATCAATAACTCGATCAGGGTACATATCATTTAATGAATGAATAGTAATAGTGTGATTTTCCACATCATGATCTATAATGCGCTTAACTATGATTCCATCGGTGTGCACTATAACGAAATCCCATTTGCGAAGATGTAATTTGGAAGTTGCCCAAAGGTATGGAGCGATTTCACGACAGTAAAGTCTATCGCCTTCTAGATAGCTTTCTTCGGTTCCATTATTCATACTATCTCCTTTGACCTCAAAGGCTATATAATTTCCATGTCCTTCTTTATCTACTATAAATGGTATTTTAGGTAATTGCTCCATGTAAGATGCGTCTGTGTATCCATCTAAATAACCCGCATAAGCGAATTGATTAACTAACGGGATATAAACCACGTCTTGTTGGATGGGCGTAGCTTCATTATATTGGGGTGTATTATTGGTAGTTTTGAGCATTTCGCCTTCTCCTGTGGTTAACCATAAGGTATTCAACTCAGGAAAAGCTTGGCTGATTTTATTAAGTGATTTTGAACTAATGCCATCACCTAATACATTCACGAAGCCTCTTGACAAGCCAGCTGCTTCGGCAAATTTTATTTGCCCTATACCTTTATAGGTTAGAAATTCTGTAAGCCTCTCTTTTATTACACTCATTATATATACATAAATTATTATGTGATTTGTCCGGCGTTTAATTGAGAATAAAAGTTAAATACATAAATTATTATGTAGATTTCTTGTTCTACATAAAATATTATGTATCTTTGCAACATCAAACAACATCCAACACTGCAAAGGTGCGAAGTTTGAGTGAGAAAACCAAATATTTTACATAACTAAAAATAGGTAAGACAATGAGAAATAGAGATTATGAACTAGTAAAAGACGGCAAATATAATATGAAAGCCATCATGCAGAGAGCTTGGGTATATGTACGCCAGTATGGTTATTCTCTTAAATCTGCCTTGCGTATTTCTTGGGTGGACGCTCGCTTAAAGATGGATGAATATGTAGAATCATTGAAGCCGAAAGCCATTGAGTCTAAACAGGGTAATGTGTTGAAAGCGTTTTTCGCCGATAAGTATGCTAACTACGATAGTTCTTGGAGATAATGAGTGAAGAAAAAATAAACGAAAACTTAGTTTTCCTTCGGAAATACACGGACGATCTGAAAGAACGAGATGAATATACAGTTCAGATGCTGGCTGGAAGCAAAGAAACGAAAGAAGAAATTATCAGTAACCTTCTTCGAATAATAAAAGATTACGAGGCTCTGTTAGGTTAGAACCTACGAAAGAAGCGAGCAAAACGCTTTCAGGGTACATTGATTAGTTCTTTGACATATTGGATCATACGAAAAGAAATTCAACCGTAGCAGGAATGCCGTGATCGGTTGAAGGTTCGAATTAGTTACATATATCACTTGGAAGTCCGAAAAGTCTTTATCAGTAAGCATATAGCAGGTTAGGCGAGCTATAACGCTATCTAAGTGATTCAACATACAGCCCGTCACGTCTCGATACGTGGGAGAATCCGTAAAAGGTATCGCGGGCACTAACTAACTTTAAAAGTATAATAAGGAGGTAAATCATGCATTATAAGAATAGTGAGATTATTGTTAGCGTGGCGGTTTGTCATAGGGGGACCCATAATATTATTGAGGAATGTGCAACGATGAAGGAAGCTCGTAAATTCTCAAAGGAGAATGGATATAACGAAGCTGATTATTGGTATTTGGCAGCTGAAGTAATAAATAAGGATGGGGATACTAACCCTGCCGTTTGGAATAAGGAGAGAGGAGAGACAATTAAAAGACTGAAGAAGTTGTTGTAGTTACTAAACAATACTAATACATCTGTCGAGATGTATTGAGTTGTTTTGTCGTGTTTTATTTTGTGTTTGTGTTGTAGGGTGTGCCGTTCGTGAGAATAGCGCACCTTTTTAATTGGGTAAGTGGCGGAATTGGTAGACGCTTAGTTTGAAAATATGGCTGGCTAGCCTCGAAGCAGGAAAGACGATTGGGGAAGTCAGAACCGCAATTGAAACGTACAAACGAAATCTTGCAAATCCCGGTTCGAATCCGGGCTTATCCACTAATAATAATCAAATAATTAATCTTATGGCAAAAGAAGTGAAAAAAATAACTGGTGATTGGACAAAATCAATCAGTGAAATGAAGCTAAATGAAGTAGTAGAATTTCCGATATCTGCTTATGATGGAATAATGAGTACAATTCGATATCGTGTTAGACGCAGATTTGGAATTATAATCAAGAGAGAAGGAGAGTTGGACTATAAAAAGGGAGTTTTTAGAGCTAAACGTATTTCGTGATGGAAACTCTGACTCAATGTGAGTATCAAGTAGCTAATGAAGTCGCAAAAGGACAAACCCCAGATGAAATTGCCGATTTGCTCAAAAAGTCAGTTTGGACCATAAAGGCACAGATTAGGGATATTCATAAGAAGTTAGGCATTAACAATAACGTAGAGCTTACTTTATTCCTGTTATGTGATAGGACTAAAAGAAACTTTGATTTGAAGGAGATTAGGAAGCACGGTATTGAGTTATTCTTCTCTGTTTGGTTCTTTATACTTGCTATTACGCCGAATTATCAAATGGACATGAGACGTTGTAATATTCGTCCTGCTGCAAAAACAGCTCTACGTATAATGAGAACTAAAATGGACGGTGATTTAATGCTTGCCGCTTAGTATTAACTTAAAAATAATGTTCTATGAAAACTATTCATAAAATTCAAAATGCTATTGCTGTCATTGCTCTTGCTATGGTGACCCACCTAGCATTGCAAATCGAAATGACTAGAAACGAAACAATATCATGTATTATAATGCTATTGTTAACTGTGTTCATGCTTTTAGAGAGAAGTTCAAAAGAGGTGCATCAAAAAGAATAGGGGGATAGATATGAGTATTCAAGAGATTATGAATCTTGGGGGGAGTAAGATATCGGCTAATGTGAATTTTGAAGATTTAAAAGCATTCGCAGATTATCTCATTCAAAAAACAAAAGAAGAAGTTGAAGAATCTATTTTGGCTAAGAAAAAAGAGACTTTCGTAAAGCCCAAAGATGCTTGTAAACAGTTACAGGTTGATCGGTCAACTTTGTGGAGATGGGCTAAGACAGGTTATTTAATTCCCGCAGAAGTCGGTGGAAAAAGACTATATAAACAATCTGAAATAGATATTATATTACGCAAATAATTTATTGTTTAATCCTAATCCCGGTGTCCGTTGGTTCGGTATCCGGGAACTATTTTATTAACTACTTTAATTATAATGAATATGGACGATTTAGCTATTAGAGAACGAGAATCCTCATTTGTGATTCAAGCAGCAGACCTAAGTAAAAATGATCTTCCTTCTTTGGAAGATGCGCAAGAATTACCGATTGACCTTTGCGGAAACTATTGGACACCAGAGAAACCAGGTGAATTTAGAAAAATGTACTTTGTAGAAATCAAACCTCAAAAGGTATTGAGTGCTACCAGTCCGGACGAATTAATAGATTTGGATTGTGCTACTTTCTTAGAGAAATCAGCAGATGGTACAGTGAAGACGGTTACAAATGGCTCTCGTAGATTGGTTGGTATTCTTGAACAGTATATTGAGAACGGATCACTTAAAAGTGGCATGGCTCTTAAAATAACCTACATGGGCAAGCGTAAGAACAAAACGAATAACTTCCAGTCAGATAATTGGTCTGTAAGACCTTTGCGTATTAACTTGCCTGTTGCCGGATGATAGATTTTAATTTGGACGATTGCGCAGAAGGGGAAGAACTCAACCCTTTTGCTTATAATCCGGAAGATTATCCTACCAAAGAGGAGATGCTTGATTTTATCTCTTTGAATTGCAATAAACCACCTGTTAATATTGATTTGAAGGAATTGAGTATTAACGGAGTAGTAAAACGTGATCCTATGGAGATGTATTTGAAAAGCGATCATATTTCCTCTTCCAATTTGAAAAATGCTCTTAAAACTCCACGATCCTTTTATTATGATTACGAAAGGACATTTGAAGAGAAAGAAAAGCCTTGTTTTCAGTTAGGAACATTTGCCCACATGGCATTTTTGGAACCACGTTTATTCGAGCTTGTCAAAGTAGAACCTAAGTGTAACCAATCATCGAAAGATGGCGTGCTTGGAATGATTCGGTTCTATAATGAATTGCTCCTGAATGATAAGAATTATGTTCCAGATGTCGAAGAAGAAATACCTTCTGAAAGGTGGAATTTCTGCGATCTGAAAGACTTTCGTGATAATAAGAAACAGAAGTGCATTGATTTGGGATACTCGTTTATCAGTGATGAAATGAGTATGATAATTAAAGCTCTTGAAAGAAACTATTATTGGTATGGTGGCGGCATCATCAAGCAGCTTTTGAAAGGTGCATACTCAGAAGTATCATTTTATGGCAAGGATGAAGAAACGGGACTTAATGTAAGGGTCCGACCGGATTATTTCAATGTAGAGGAAAATATCGGTGTAAACGCAGTTATTTCCTTTAAGACCACACGTGCCGATGATCTTGGCAAGTTCTACTATGATTGTGCCAAGCTCAAATATGAGCTTTCAGAAGGAATGTACCAAGAGGTTATGAGTAGCGTTACTGGACGAAACTTTAATGTAACGATCATGATCATGCTACAGACGGTTGAACCATACGATGTCGCTGTTCTCTTCTGGTCGCCCGATGATTTGGCAAATGGTAAGTATAAATATCGCTATGCTCTCTCAATCGTAAAAGACTGTTTCGACAAGAAATGGTTTCCCGGATATGATGCTAAAGCCGAAGAAGGAGCTAGAGGTATTATTGATATGCAGCTCCCGGAGTGGAGTCAAAAGATGCTTCATCCGGTGGCTATAGAGGATTAATTAAAATAAGAAAGATGTGAGTAAAATAGAATTGACATATGGAGAAAAACAGAAACAATTAAATGATGCTTTTCTAAATGAATTGAAAGGATTACTCAATAAGTATAACGCTCATATAATCGCTCAAGATGAATATACTGGGTATCCCGAATGTGGAGAAGATATACATATAAGGGTTGAAGGTAAAAGTGAGGGATATGAGCCGTTTTTGGATATTGATTTAGGAAGCTATTTTGAATAAAAACTAAATAAAATAAGAACAATGATTGATTTAAAAGACTATGTACCGGAGGAACTTAAATTCAAGCTCCCTACCACCGTGAAATTTCCCGAAGTGATTTTTTCTGACTGTGTCTCCATGGACGATGTAAAGAAGAAACTGGCAGAGAACTTCGTCACCATCCAAGAGAAAGACGTGATTGCTAACCGGGTGATGGATGATTATGAAATATCAACTATCCGTGCGAATTATGGTGAGATTGCCGAGGAACAGATGCCGGAACTTGAAGCACAGTTCGAAGCATTGAAAGCAAAGTTCAATACCGAGAAGAAAGAATTTGAGGCAAAGATTTCAGCATTAAATACTCAGTTTAAGGACCTTGTAAATCTTGCAAAGAAAGGTGTGAAGGATTATCCTTTGAAGATGATCGATACTTTCCGGATTCCGGTCATGGGGTATTATCTGTACTATTCATGGGTGAATGACGCTTTTCGTCTGGCATTAGTTCAAGAAATTCCGAAGCATGAATACAACGATCTGTTTAATTCCGGAGAAAAGAATCAAGAGGCATTCAAAGAATTGGGATATGAACTGCCAAACGTTGATTTTAAAGATACTCGTAAGAATGTCCGCCGATTCGGAGAAGGAGAGGGTATAATCGAAGTATGGGAGGAAGATGGTCAAGATGTATGGCTGGAGCAATGGATTGAAGATTTCGTAGATGAAGATACCAGTGAAGTAGTTCCTATTGAACGTCACGAATGGCATCGAGTTCCAATTGAAGACAGTCCATGGAGAAAGGAGGGCGAAAATGACGAGACTAGCACACAAGAGGGGGAGACCGACGAAATACCGGAAGAGCTTGAAGAATAACCCCTACTGGGAAGAAGTTAAACGAAAGGTTAGAATCCGTGACGGGCATAAATGCCAAGTGTGTGGTAAAACATATAATTTGGAGATTCATCACAAAGTCTATGACGTTGCAGGATACTCTATAGTTGGACATGAATTAGAGTTCTTGTATTGTCTTGAAACGCTATGTGAAGATTGCCATGCAATGAAGCATGGTAAATAACTTTGTTAACCTGCTCGTCCGGTCTGTGAAGATATGACGGGCAAACATGGGGATGTAGCTCAGTGGATAGAGCGCCGTGTGTGGTGGAAGGTTGGGAGTTCGATTCTCTCAAGTTGATTCTTAGCTTAACGGGAGAGCACCACAAGCGGAGGTCGATGGTTCGAATCCATCCATTTCCACAAGCCTTTAGGATGGTCGAAGCAGAAGTAGAGACAAACAAACTTATATAAGTTTACGGGCTGCCGAATGATGCGGCTATACACGACGGAAAGACGCCGAAAAACGTATAAGTGTTTCTATGAAGTAGCTGAAGAGTTGTTGTAATGCCCCGGAGAATATGCTTCGGGGCTTTTAATTAGAAACCTATAAATATTAGATATGAAACAGGTAAGCAATAAACAAGCTCAGAGAAACAGGGAAGTTGCTAAAATAAAGCGGTCGCTTTCTCCCTTTTGTGCAATATGTGGAAAGCCGGCAGTGGATGCCGCGCATTTGATCCCTAAGAGTATGTATCCGGAACATTACACCAATCCTCAGAACATCGTAGGATTGTGTCGGGAATGCCATAATAAGTACGATAATAACTTAGCATTCAGAAGGAGACAGAAGCGTCTTATAGAGCGTGTGAAGTCTTTTGATGAATGTGCAGCAAATAGATATTTTCATTTATGAATAGCTATCAACTGATTTCCAAGCTCCGAAAGGTACGTGATGATACTTACCTAACTACAGCAGCGCAAGCCTTATATCATGAGCTTGTAGCGATTTGTAATGATATGAAGTGGAAGGATGTGTTTTTCGTTCGTAGTAATATTCTTTGTGGGAATTTAGATATGTCTGATAATACTCTTCGCAAGTCGAGGGAGTGTTTATCTAACGCTGGTCTTATTCATTTTCGATCCAGTAAAGACAAGCGCATAGGATGTTATTATTCATTCATGAAAAGTATCAGTGATGATTTACTATCATCCGCAACATCATCCGCAATATCATCCGCAAATATTGAGGATGAAAGTGCGAATGATAGTGAGAAGGAGATTGTTAATTCATCCGAAGAATCATCCGCAATATCATCCGCAACATCATCCGCAAAAAATGAGGATGATAAAAATACATCATCCGCAACATCATCCGCAAATATTGAGGATGAAACGCAATTTCCACCTATTATAGATAATATAAACATAAAACAAGAAGAGAGTCTCGCGCATACGCACGAGAGCACCCCACCCGAAAAGCCTAAGCGATCTAGGAAAAAAGAAGGAGATGCGAAGCCTTTAGTTTATCCTTTCGATTCGATAGCATTTATGTCGGCATGGACGGAACTTGTGAAAACTCCAAAATGGAAAGGAAAGCTAAATTATGCTTTGCAGATTTCATTAAACAAGCTGGGGCAGTTTGAAGAAGAGTTCGCTATCCGACAAATTGAACGGGCTATCGAATCTAATTGGACTGGAGTAGTATTTTCGGGTACTGAACGTGATTATCAAGAATGGTTAAGTCAAAAAAAGAATGGAAGCAATAAGAACAGTCGGGGAGCTGATTCCTCCAATGAAACCAAGTCAGCCGGAATCAAATCAATCTCCTTCGGTTAAATTTCACATCAAAGGAAAGGAGATAACATGGAATGAGGATCGAGTAGAACACTTCTGGAAAAAAGAGTTTATTAACTCCATGAAGGAAGTAGAACCGGGATTTATCATTGACGAACGCAACAAGGTCCTATTATCCGAATTGTATGATTATGTATTGGGCAGAAGTAAGATGCTTGATTCCTCAAAAGGTTTGCTTTTGTGGGGACCTATTGGAGTTGGCAAGTCTGTTTTGATAAAAGGGCTACAGCGTTATCTAGGCAAGATCAACCGTTTACGATACGGATGTAATAACGATCACATAGGCTTTAGACTCACTAGTGCAGTAGAAATATCTCTCATGTATGCAGAGAAAGGTATAAACGGGCTATTTCGGTTTACTGATCGTGAATACATGTGTAATCTGGCTATTGATGAATTGGGACGTGAACCTACAGATTCAAAGCATTACGGGACCGGGATAAATGTTATACAAACCATTTTACAACTTCGATATGAAGTAAGAAGGGAGTTTATTACCCACGTTACGACCAATCTCGATCCAAATACAGAGTTTGGAAACAAATACGGTGATTATATCGCTGATCGTGTAAAAGAAATGTTTAACGTCATAGAACTAAAAGGATCGTCCCGGAGATGATACTGCTCGGTCAATTTCAGGGGACATGTTTTTTAGAAAATAATAATTCAAAATAAATTAGAAATGAATAAAAAGGAGCAGCAAGCAATCGACTTTCTTCGCAGCATGGAACGTGACGATCCGATGTGTTTAGGCTTTTCTGGAGGCAAAGATAGTGTTGTAATTCTTGACCTTGCAGAGCGTTCCGGTATAAAGTATAATGCGTCTTACGCAAATACGACGGTTGATCCACCTGGCACAATCAGTTTTATAAAGAAGAACTATTCACAGGTTCAGATACTTCATCCAAAGAAATCATTCTTTCAGTTGGTTGAAAGCAAAGGACTACCCGGCAGAATGAGGCGTTTTTGCTGTGAAAAATTGAAGGAGCAATATGGTATCGGTCAGCGTACAATTGAGGGAATGAGGGCAGAAGAAAGCCAATCACGGGCATTATATGAGCCGGAACAATGTGATGTACGTAAATGGATGAAAGGCGCGAAGCATATTCTTCCGATCCTTAACTGGTCAGAAGTTGATGTTTGGAACTATATCCGAAAATATGGACTTCCATATTCTAAATATTACGATGCACCTTACAATCTTTCCCGTCATGGTTGTGTTGGTTGTCCTCTCGCAGGATGCAAGCAGATGCAGACGGAATTTAAGATATTTCCCGGCTATGCTCGTAGAATGATAGTCGCCATTGAACGATACATGAACAATAAGCCTAACAATGCTCTTGCTAAGAATTTCAGTGATCCGTATGAAGCCTTTTACTTTTACATCAATGAAATGCCGATGCAGGATGTTAGACGTTTGAAAAAGGGACTTTTTCATTTTAATGCGAAAGAGGTTATACAGAAAGAGATTTTAAATAGAATAGAGTAAAACAAGATAAAAATGAGCTTTGGGAGGGCTTTGTAAAACCCAAATTAATTGTATATGGAAACTAATATTCAAGAAAACAAAAAGAAATTGGAAGAACTAAAAGAGGCGGCTAAGCCATTGATTAAGTACCTGTGTGAAAATTACCATCCTCATGTAACTGCAATTGTGACTCCTACAAGCGTAGAAGTGATGGAGGGTATTCAAGCCGTTCCCAATATAACTGAATTTATTGTTGACTAATACTTTGCCATACAGGAGGTGTTCAACTTCTGTATGGCTCAAATCTGCAAAATATGAATAAAATAACAATTGAGATAACCGCTACAGGATGGACAACTACTGTAAGCATTAACGGTGAAACTTTTAGTGAGAAGTTTGAACGGACTTCCACCGGTGCAATATGCGTAGAAGGTAATTTGGAGGGAGTAAAACAGATTCCTGATGAAGTGATAGATTCCATTCAATCAAGTGCCTATTATGATTGCATGGTTGCTCTTAGAGATATTGAATAACCATCAAAACAAAAATAGAAATGAGTAAATTTAAAGTAGGAGACATTGTTCCATATCGCAATACGAGAGGGAACATAAAGAAAGCCGAAATAACTTCCTTTGAGACTGTAGACAACGGGAAGGTCTGGTTTCATGGCATTGATACGGAGACTAAAGCAAAGGTTTGGTATCCGGTGCATATATCCCAAACTTTAGGAGAACCTAAATGTAACTGTTTAAATCCATTCTGCCCTACGTGCGGGAATGAAGTTTATGAATAACCCTCAAAACAAGAAAGAAAGGAATAAATTATGAAAAGTGGAGTCGAAATTATAGCAGAAGAGCGCAAGAGACAAATTGAAGTTGAAGGGTGGACATCGGAAGAAGATGATTTATACACAGCCGGACAACTAGCTTTAGCGGGTGCAACTTATGCTATCCCTACATTTTGCAGAGATGATTATGGTGGTTATGTTTATTCTACCGATGTACCTATCATGTTCCCATTTTCTCCCGAATGGTGGAAGCCTACACCTGATGATCGGATAAGAGAGTTAGCAAAAGCAGGTGCACTCATTGCTGCGGAAATTGACAGATTACAAAGGATTAAATAACTCTCAAAACAAAAAGATATGAAGAAGAAAACAGTAACAATAAAACAACCGTGGGCATCCTTAATAGTCCACGGTATCAAGGATATTGAGAACCGCACTTGGGCCTGTCCTAAGAAATACTTAGGGGAGAGGGTGTTGATTCATGCTGGAGCAGATAAGTGTGGAGGATGGTTTTTAAGCAATGATCAATCGATCTCACTCATTCGCTCGAAATCCGTACTTTGTATCACTCTCTTTAACGATCTTCCTTTTGGTTCTATCATTGGCAGTGTGGAGATTGTAGACTGTGTACGGAACCATCCCTCAATATGGGCGGATAAAGGTGTATATAATTGGGTATTGGCTAATCCTATCTTATTCCCTGAACCAATATGGGCTAAAGGTAAGTTATCTCTTTGGGAATACGATAGGATTTTGGAACCTGAATCTGATGGGGATCACAAGATTTGTATGTGTCGTATATGTGTTGATGAAGAGGTCCAGGTGATGAATATGGGGAATTATTTCGTATGTAAATATTGCGGTGGACGTTGGTACAAGTAAATTCAAATCAGGTAAATATAGAAATATGGAAAAAGTAACAGTAAAAATAGAGTTAGAGCGAGAAGATATCTCTACTCTCATGTTCCTTGCTGGTGGAAAGTTATCATAAGAACAATGGAATAAGCTCAAAGGTACAGAATACACGGTGGAAGATGATGACTTGGAAGGTCAGGCAATCCAGTTGAAGTTGGCTATTAGTGGTATCGTAGTTGGCAATCTTCTAAAAAAGGAACTTTCAGAAGGTGAAGTTTCTAGTAAATCAACTTATCGAGAGAAGTTAATAGCTATGCGTAAGGAGATGGAAGAAAGGGGGCGATCATGGTAGGGAATATTCGTATTAGACGTAGGAAAGATAAATACCATGCATGTTATGGAAGAGCAGGGAGATGGTAGATATTTTACTATTGAAGGGGGAAAATGTAATTCAAAGGAGGATGCCATAGAGCTAAAAAAACTAGAGAGAAAGTTAGATTGTTAAATCAGAATCTTAGAATACAATTGAGAGAAAAGAATAAATCAAATGGATGATCACATAAATCAAAGTTTGTATGCTGATTCAATAAAAGAAGCTACAAAAGTAGAGTTCCTTGCAAGTAGTGAGGAACTTTTTTTATATGCTGTTTCCCTGTATAATTCGATGATGTGGGGCAGAAAGATTGACCGGGAAAATCTTAGAAATAAGAAGAGATCAAAAAAAATAGGGAGAACTAGCAAGGTGTAAAAGCATTGTTCTCCCCAATCATTCACGATTGTATAGCAAATATACTATTTATTTTTAAAATAATCGCGTTATGGATAGAAATTTTAATGAAAAGACGTGGGTAAATGTACGTGAAATAGGGATAATTCTTAATGTTCATGCCTTTGTAGTGTATTCGTATTTATTACAGATTGGGGTAAGGTGTGTTAAAGATAGATATGGGAACGGGTATGTCAATGGAGTAGATATAACCAAGCATTTTGAAGGTTTAAAGAAATTTGTGAAAGGATTGAGGAATGGAAGAAAAGAGCAAGCCCCCCTCAAAGAGCTGGCTTTTATTGATCCTGTGATAGGGAGTCATAATGATTGGGAGAGTAAAGCGGATGGCTTGGACAAGGTGAAGAAGGATTTTTATGCCTCATATACAAATCAGGTCTACAGGATTAATCACTACCAGAATTTAAAGAAGGCTTTGTTCCGGTGGGAACGTGCCACGAGAGTCTGGAAGTATGTGGAAGAAGAAAGAACTGCACAAGACCCTAATGAATGGATGGAGAGCATTTCGTTAAAATACAAGCTGTGTAATACGATATACGATGAAGAACGCCGTAAATCTGTACTTGACACAATTTGACATGGCTGTAAGAGTGATATCGGGTAAATTTGCTATTGATATAAAACTGATTATAGCATGGCGTACAATTTAAAGGAAATGACTGAAATGTGCTCTAAATGGGTGGCTGAAAATGGGCTAATGGAGCATGGCGGTGCGAGGTTGAAAGACTTTTGCGCTCATTTCGGCATAGACTCTCAAACATACTATCGTTGGCTTGAAAATGCGGATTTTGCGGATGCTATAAAAAAAGGGAAAAATGAGTTTAAGGAGAAGCTAGAGCAGAGGTTAGTTGAATCTCTGTCAAAAGCTGCTTGTGGATATGAATTTGAGGAAACCAAAACAGAATATGAAGGAAAGAAAGTAAAGAAGAAAATAGTAACAGTGAAGAATGTAGAGGCGAATGTTGGTGCTGCTATATTCTTGCTTACAAATATATCTCCAGATCGTTGGCGTAATAAACAAACTGGAACCGATGTGAAGACGGAAGGAGTAACATTGAAGGTCGAAGTATTGAAAGAAGAATCGGTTAGTAATATTAAGAAGCTCTCTACACTATCGCAGAAACGGAAGATGAAAGGAGAGGGGGAAACAGAAGGCTCTGGACAATGAAAACGACCTATGTTTTTGACAGGCTATTAGAAGCCACGGTAAATCCAGTGATTCGTGGAGTATCCTCACGGGGTGGTACTCGATCTTCTAAAACGTGGAGCATGTTACAGTTGCTTTATCTTATTGCTGAGCAGTCTGAAGCTCCTTTACTCATATCGTGTGTAACTGATACAATGCCGGGAGTGAAACGTGGTATGTTTCGCGATTTCAAACGTATGTTGCAAGATGAAGGTCTTTGGAATGGCAAGGCAATGAATTTAACCGAAATGACCTACACTTTTCCTAATGGATCACAGATAGAGTTTTTCGGTTGTGAGAATGCTGCGAAAGTATTTGGTCCTGCACGTGATATCCTGTTTGTAAACGAAGCACAGAGGGTCCCGAAAGAAGTATTCCGGCAAATGGCGGTTCGTACTCGTTTGATGCTGTATGTAGACTTTAATCCAGTTAAGAAGTTTTGGGCACACGACTATTTCAAGGGGCCCGGCATGGTGGAAATCGTCAGCACCTACAAGGATAATCCATATTTGACACCGGAGCAGATCGAAGAGATTGAGAGAAATAAGGCTGATGAAAACTGGTGGCGAATCTTCGGACTTGGTGAAACAGGAGGAACCGAAGGACTGGTATATCCTGAATATGATATTGTGCCGGAGTTTCCTGTGAATTGTAAATGGTGTCTTGGTCTTGACTTCGGTTTCTCTGGTGATCCTACGGCGATTGTAAAAGTTGGCTTCGATAAAGATGATCTTTATGTTCAAGAGATCGCATACTCTACAGGGCTGTTGAATTGGGATATTGCGAATGTCTTGCGCAAGAATGGGCTACATAAAGTTACCACTATTGCGGACAATCAAGAAGCGAAGAGTATTGCTGAGATTTCTCGTTTGGGATGCCGCATATTTCCATGTATAAAGGGAAAAGGATCAATCATGGCAGGTATTTCACAAGTGAAGCAGTTTAAAATGCACATTGTACAAGGTAGTCGAGGTATACAGGACGAAGCAGATAATTACTCTTATGTATTTGACAAGATGACCGGACTCTATGATACGAACGAGGCAGTAGACGAAAATAATCACGCTATGGACGCTATACGATACGCGACTGAGTTTCTGATCGCCAAGTATCGTCCCGGCAAGAAACAAAGAAAAGATGAAGAAAAGCGAAATTAAAACCTTTCGGGGATATGTGCGATATCAGATATATCGCCTATTTACCCCATTTCGTTGGTTATGGAAGACGTTTGTTCGTCTGACAAGTAGATATCAACGCTTGATGCAATTACGGCGTATAGCGAATCTAAATCCGGATGCTGTGGAGAGTCTTTCGCAAGATGAAGCCGCACTTCTGCATTATATGTCAGAATACTTAATACCTTCTCGCTGGGTAACACGTAATGGACAGATCATTTATACGTGTCCATCAGTTGAAGATGTAACTCTCTGGCAGATGATCGAAGCGCGCAGAGCTGAAACAGTATTAGAACGTATTAGCGGATGGACTGGGGGATATGTACCAGAAACTGTCGCTGATATGGTGAAACTGACAAAGTACATTGTGGAGCAGATTGGGCAGGCTGACGAGCTGGAACGTGTACTGTTACCAGGTGCAGGTGGTTCCGGTGAATCGAATCCAATCACTGAAGCTAAAAGTGTGCTAGGAATGGTACAGATCACATCCGAACTGTTTAACTGCTCATTCGAAGATGCGAAGAAGATAAACTACTCAGATGCTATTCTAGCGATCAGCAAGAGACATGATGAAGTTGAGAAACAAAAATCTAAAACAAAATAATCATGGGAAAGAAATACAGTATTAATTCAGCAGGAAGAATCGTAGCCGAGAGAGATATCTACTCTCTCGGCGGACTTATAGTAAAAGGGTCCGTAGGTGGTTCGGTAAAAGACGAAACACAGTTATCGCAGGAGGGCGAATGCTGGTTGAACGCAGGTGATATATCGAACCGTCCGGATATCGTAATCAAGGATAACGCCTATATAGGAGAATTCTTTCCGGGTGAGAATCCCGTTCATACAGATATAATAACGGAATTTAGTGGAAATACTAAGATTCCGGGAAAAGTGAGTTTCCGATGCTTCACAGCAGACGCAAAAGCCAATACGTTCATCAAGGATTCGTTTATCGGAATAACTATGGATGTCGTTTGTGGACCTGCTACTAATACGAAGAACTTCCCTATGGAGCAAGGACGATATAATCAGGATGCGCCGAAAGGAACCTTATTCACGAGTTCTACGATGAAGCTAGACGCAGAGAATTTTGTGAGAAATACCGCTACGCTTAGAATAGGCAAAGATACCTATGTGTACACGCCACAGGGATTTAACGCAAGAATATATTGGGCGTATTATGATTTTGCAAAAGGAGCGATAGCATATGCTGGGGAAACAGAAGTATGCAATACGAATATCTACAGGTTAAGTCACCCGGTGTATAATATTTGCATGATTGCTTTTGCTAAGAATCCTACATTGACACCCGCAGAACTAGAGGCAGCAGGTGCAAGAATTCTAGGTCATGTTAGCGGTTCCTTGTTAATGGACCTTCGTCCGGAATCCGTATCGGGTGATTACGTGATGGATAATTCTAGTTTCATCATGAATACCGACAACTTCGGACTCGGAACGGTGCAGTTACGATTCTTAGCGGGCGGTCTGTACAATACCAACATGTACATGAAAACTGATAGACAGGACTATAAACCTTATGGTACATTCCGTAACGTAGAACGTCTTGAATACAATCAGTATTTCGCTGACATTCATAGAGGGAACGTAAACAGGGACCACTATATTATGGCTTCGGATTCTCCTTTGGTCCGTATCGGAGATAGTTTTGTTTCGGGTAGATTAATTAATTCCGGAGGATTAACGTTACGTAGATGTGTTGTTCCTAAGGGAATATTCAAAAATGACGTGATAGACGGGAACACATACGAGGATATAGATTTTTCTTACGCTACGGAGTTTTTAGGGAACACAGAAGTTCCTAACAGAACCTTAGTATCTAGCCATAAGCAAGGACTTTATAGTATGTGGGCGAATTCGGACGTTCTTCTCGGACGTGTTAGTTATCCGGATAACACCAAAAATTCCACGGGCTTAACGGAGAATCACGAAACAATTATGCTTGACGGGGACATGATAGAATCGGGGACCTATGCAGGCGATATCGGAAAGGCGTACGAAGCTAATAAGATTCCAGCTACGAACCGTGTAAGAATGATTAGACCCGTAGCTACTAGTGGTTCGGTATTTCCAAACATTCCCGGCGGGTATGCTGTACGAGCGGTACATTACCTTGACGAATCGTTTATACTTCGAAAAGCTGTTGAGAATCCTACTATTATGGAAAGTGAATTCCCGTTTTACGTTATGAGTTTTCAGAAAACCGATCCGAACGCTAATTTACCCGCTTCGGAGTTCGTTTCTAAAAACGCATATTTAAACGTAAACAATTACACGAAAGTTCCGGAGATCACAGGTTCCGCCTACTTAGGTGCAGGTGTAATAGTAAGAGGTGATGTTCAGCTACACGGTGATCCATATGTTAACCGTGTGTTTGATATTAACGAATGGGACAGAGGCGGCTTAAATACCGCACCGGGGCTAACTTGGGACGTTATGAAAGACGGAAGGAACTCAGATGTACGTATGACTACGAAGTCAATATACCCGGTAAATCCCGGTGATACTATATCAGTATCCGGAGCATATAGAATCCTTTTATGTTGGTTTAATGAGGATAGAAAACTAATGTCCGATACTGGATGGAATGACGGAACACTAACCGTTCCTGCTAATGTACACTACGTGGGAATAGCATTGTCTACGAAGCCGGACCTAAAGTTTCTTGATTTCTCCGACATTCCGTTAGCCAACGTTAAGTATCTCCGTGCATTCAAGAAACGTAGATACATAACCAACGAGCTAGACCGGGTATCACCGGAAGATATATTGTTAGATGCGGATATGTGGGAACAAGGCTACTTAGATAGAATAGCTGGGAAAACCTATGAAGAACTTAAGTCTTCATCCGGCTTATTTGTCCGTCTGAAAAGACCCATAAACACAGGGAGGGGTGCAGAATCCTCGTTCGGTGCAGGACACGATAGGAAGGATGTTTCTTTTGACGCTGTTACTAAATGTATATCTGCTGATAGTACTATCGTAGACGGTACGCCTCTTTACGGAACTACTGTATATAAAGTTCCTTCGGCTGCTATATCGGTATCGGATGTGGCGAATTCTCGCTTTAAAGTTGAGTTCGTGCCATCTCCTAGAATCGTAGTTCCCTATGGGTCCAAAACTTTGCTCATAGGTGGTCTTAAAATCCGGATGTACGACAATTCTGTGTTATCCCGGAACCTAAACCAAGAAGGGGGAATAGTTCTGAAAGGTGATGCGGTGATGGGCTATGATTTCGATTCCGGAAATTGCATGTGTTCTAATGGTCATAGTGACGCAATAATCAAATTACCATGATATTTAGTGACATATTAAACTTTATGGATGGGGAAGCCGTAAAACTCGGCTTGCCTATCTATTTCGGAGATACGTCTACTATTAACGAGCTAGTGAATGACATCTCAGGTATGTTCTTAACGTTTGATGTCCCGGACGGTGGTATGTCTAAGTTGCCTCCTGCCACCCGAAAGTATAACGTAGTATTACAGTGCTTGGATAAATCGTACTATCTTACGGATAACGCTGCCGAACTTGATACATTAATGCGTACCGATTTGGCTTTAAACAAACTAATGTCCGCTTTTGTGTGTCACTTCGATGTGGATGGATTGAGTTTCAGGAAGGTACAGAATATCTATGACTCAATGAAGTCCGGTTGGAGTGTAACATTTTCTATAACAGATGATTTATTGAACTATGGATAAGGAGATATTGCAGGTTGTAGAACAGATAAAAAAGGAAATATTCGAATCTTATGTTTCGAAAGGTTTGGTAGCGTCTGGTGAATTTGGGCGTGATCTAAAAGTAAACGATCTCGGTGATAGGGTAACTATTACTGCACCGCATTATGTCGTACAGATGGAGCAGGGTAGGAAAGCGGGGAGTTTTCCGCCTGTCTCCGCCATTAAAAAGTGGATTCAAGACAAGAACCGGACGGTTGGTGCAAACATCCCGGAGGAAGCAGCTTTCGCCATCGCTTATGTGATGAAGCGGGACGGCATCAAGGTTCCTAACAAATACAATGGTGGCGGGGTAGTCTCCGACATCATCAATCCCGAAAGGGTGAAGCGGTTAACGCTGGATATAAATAAGATCATTAAAGCAAAAATTCTAACAATATTAACGCAATGAAAGTATCTGTACCACGAATCGGTCTGAACGTAGACATCCCCGATGGCAAGGTCTACAACTATCCGGGATGCTTGACTATATGGGATAACATCCCGTTGAAGCTGATCGTTACGGACCTTCCTACGGACATCATAGTATACTTCTTTATACAATGCCGATCCTCCCTAGACTCGTTCTACGTAGCTAACTTGGAACCTGTCAACGGGATAGAGATAGACTTGGCATCCCACTTCTACCCGCTCCTCCCGGCATACAAGGACCGGATAGCCGGGTACACCGTGGAGCTAGGGCTGACTCACAGAGCTAACCTAACTGCCAACGTGCAGACACAGCAGTTCCGGATGCCGATCATGAACCTAGCCAGCCGGAACAACATCAACCGGGTGGCTAAGTATGACACGGACTTCCGGGATGACTTGGGACGCAGAGCACCACTAGCCCACACGCTGGATGACGATTTATTTATTAACAGCCAATACCATGATCGTGTCTATGACATGGAAGCGATCTACCGAGATGGGTCTAAGGATATGCTTACTTTTGTGCAAGGTCAAGGTATTTCGGACGCTTGTCAGTACAAGAAGGTCACGATCAAGAATCCGGACGGGTCCGTAGCAGCCGTGAAGACGTATCCGGAGGAGATTTCCGCATGCGGAGCTATCACTCTGCGTTGGCTTAACTCTTACGGGTCCTACGATGCGATCTCCTGCTACAATTGGAGCACGCAGCCTACGATAACACAGGGCTTGGACGGTGGTACGGTAACCAAGAGGGAACTGACCTGCGTATTCGAACTGACCGAGGCTAACAAGTTCGCTCTTGATGTCCTGTCAACGTCTCCGGACGTGACGGTGAAAGGGCTGGATGGCGTGCCTTTTGACACCAAGATGCGCTGCTCCTCGACTACGGGAGTCAAGTATACAGCATCCGGCTTGGCGAAAACAGCAACGTTAAAATTCCAATACTAACATGGATATAAAGATACAGATAAATGGTACATTCTTGGAGGGCTTGACTAAGAGAGATGTCAAACTCTCCATCAATGCGTCCTCACCCTACTCGTTTGGCGAGTCTACCCGCACCTACTCGGCTAACATCAAAGCACCGAGAAACCGGGTAAACGATGGTATCTTCTATCAGATACGAAACTTCGGTTACGTGATGCGTGATACGAAGTACGAGGCTAGAATTTACATAGGCGGTATCGTCATCAACAAGCGGTTCAAAGCTAAGGTGACCTGCGATGAGGAGAGCTACAGCATTGCCCTTTCTCAGTCAGACCTTAAGATGTCGCAGTTGCCGAAGGAAGTCGTGGAACGAACTCTGATTGATTCTAACGTAGGGAATACCCGGTTCTTCCGGGCTAGCGATCTGATTACGAAAGCACTTGGTTCTCCCACCCCTGTGGAGTTCCCGCCTATCGATAATGGAGGATATGCTCCGGGTCTGATCATTGAGACCATTGGTCAGCAGGGAATAACAGATGCGCTGGTTGGCAAGTCTGTCACGGTATTTTGGCGGTACGCTTCCGAAACGGATGACGGGACCAAGTACTTCCGAGGCAACTTCTTAGACATCAAGGAGTACGATACCCGTGTAGCCATAACAGCACCGGGTGGAGTGACAACATCAGCCGTAGCTGTGGTCACTATGGACAACAACGCTTACATCACGCTGGACATGTCTAAGGTAGGCACGATGCTGAACTACGTGGTCCTCAAGTCTGTGGACAACAATCAGACGATCGCCATCTTCCAAAAGGACGCTGATCAGAATGATATCACACAGGTACGCTACAAGTACGTGTCCACTACTTTCAACATCCCGATATACTTGTATCACGGGATGTATATCAGCCGTGACATCAATGACTACAACAGGCTGGATGCACTTCCTCCATCCTTCATGTCTCCGGACGAGGCTGTGAACCTATCCGGCAAGATCACTGCGATCAACGGGTCTTCGGGTCTGACAACCATATACGGTGGCTGTGGAGTATCGGATGCCATAACGTATCTCACCGACATATGCAAGATATTTCAGTGGGGGTGGAAATTTACGCTGAACGTGGACGATAGCGGCAACACGGGAGTCATAGTCAACGTGTACAAACTGATAGCTGATGATGCCCGCAACGTGGATCGGAACAACGGTCCGATAACCTTCAACGAGTTCCGGCAGGATTGGTCTCAATTCTATTTGTCAACCGACAAGATCGAGGATTCTGAGGGCTTCCCGAACACCGCAGTGTTCAAGATCGGGGATTTCTTCAAGAGTCTACAGGTTTCGAAGGCATCGTTCACCGCTAAGGGTGACATCGTGGAATCCAATGTCCCATATCCTCAAGACGGTACGTATCCTAGATTCGCCATTCGTAAAGGAGCGGTGGGAAGCGGGTCTACTTGGGTAGAATACTTCAAGTCGATCGAGTACACGCAGTCACTACAGAAGTACTACGGGCTGTTTTCGGACGCATTGGACGTGACAATTAAGGCTAAAATACCTTATTATCACATCGAAAACAACTATAAGGAGAACGGGATAGTGTGGTTTAAGCAGTTAAATGCGTTCTTCTATGTCCGGTCGATCACGGACTACAACATTTCCACGCAGGAATGTAAGGTAAAACTAACTAAAATTAATCTTAATCGTTAAATAAATGGCAGATAATGTTACATTACTAGACCTTTCGTTCAAGACGGACGAGGCAGTAGAAGGTTTGGACGCTCTGATCAAGAAGTCTTTAGACCTTGCAGAAGAAAAGAAACAGCTAACCAAGCAGATAAACGCCGAAAAGATGGCACTTGCCGGGCTTCGTCAGAACTATAAAGACAATCTTATAGATCAAACGGCGTTCGAAAAGGCAACGGAGAAGTCAGAAACAGCGATCATATCGTTAACCAAACAACTAAACAATAATAAGAATGAGACTTCCGAGAATGCCGCCGCTATTAAAGCACACACTACCATTGTCAACTCGGAAGCGGAAAGCGTGGAAACCCTGCGAGCGAAGTTAGCCCTTAACACGAAGGCACTAAACAAAATGTCCGTTGAACAGCGGACAAACTCGGAGGCTGGGAAACAGATGGTAGCCCAAACCAAGGAAATCTCCGACAAACTGAAAGACCTTGAAAAAGGGGTGGGAGATACCCGTAGAAACGTGGGTAACTATGCAGAGGATATCGAGAAGGCAACCGGAAGCCTCGGCGGTATGACTGGCGCAACCGGGCAAATGGTCAAAGGTATGTCTGGCGGTATTGCTTCTATAAAGGCATTCAACGCTGCATTGATGGCGAACCCCTTTGTTGCCATTGCATCGGCTATTCTTGCGGTGATCTCAGCTATCGGAAAGTTGATGGACCGCAACAACGAACTGGCTGTTTCCGTTAAGACTATATTAGCACCTATCGAGTTGATCATAACTAAGGTATTGGACGCCGTAGCCGCTCTGTTTGTGGAGATAGTCAAGGTTTTTGAGTGGCTGGCAGAGGCTTATATTAAGGTTTACAACTGGTTAGGTCTGATATCGGACGAAACCGTTAAATCTATCGAAACTGCTAGAGGGATGGCACAAGTAGAACGGGACATATATAACGCTGAAACCGATCTTATTGTAGTTTTAGCCCGGCAACGTAGGGAAATGGAGGAACAAAAGGCTATTCTTGCCGATCAAACTAAGAGTTCTAAGGAAAGGCAAGATGCAGCTAATGAAGCCCTGCGGATATCTAGAGAGATGGAAGCCTCCGAATTAAAGATACTAGAGGCTAAATATCAGCAGATAAAGACGCAAAACGAATTGTCTTACACTTCTGATGAAGACAGGAGGAAAGAACAAGAGGCTTTAGCAGCATTGGAGGAAAAGAAAGCACAGTATTTATCACAACGGAAAGAACTAACTAGTCAGGTATCCGGGCTGGAAAAAGCTGATATGGCAGCCGCCGCAGTAGCCGATAAAAAGCGTGCCGAGGATTATGCTAAATCCCAAAAAGCGGCAGCGGAGAAAGTCAAAAAAGACAAAGAAGACGCAGAAAGGAAAGCCGCCGAAACCGCTAAGAAAGTTCAGCAGGAAGTTCTAAAAAGCTACGAAAACGGAATAACCGAATTGCAGTTAAAGATAAGAGAATCTAATATCGGTATAGTAGACAAGCAGAAGGCACTAGAGGACCAAGACGCGCTAAACCAAGCTATCTTAGAAAAGGAGCGATACAGGTTGCAGCAGGGGCTTATAACGCAACAGGAATTCGATAACATCAAGCTGGAACAGCGGATAGCATTCCAAGAACAGGTAGCCACCCTAGAAGCCGAAGAAGCCGCTAAGAAGAGAGAAACGGAAGCCATAGACCTAGAGAACAAACGTGCCATCGAGGAAGCCAGCATAACTAGTGACTTCGAACGTGAATCCCTTCGTCTAGAGCAGCAATACCAAATGGAAGTTGCGAACGCTGAGAAGACTGGGGCGGACATTTCTTTGATTGAATCCAAATACGCCCAAATACGGGAAAAGAGAGAAAAGGAACTAGTAAACGCCAAGTTGCAAATGACAGCTGATATCGCCGGGCAAATCTCTAATATCATGGGTCAGGAATCGGAAGCCGGAAAAGCGTTTGCTCTGGCGCAGGCTACGATTAACACATACTTAGGTGCATCTAAGGCTATTGCGCAGGGTGGTATTTGGGGAGTAGCGCAAGCAGCCATCGTGATCGCCGCCGGATTGAAACAAGTAGCTTCAATTATGAAAGTAAAAGAAGATATTCCCAAAACGAACACCAGCGTTAAGAAGTTTGCCAAAGGTGGTACTGTGTTTGGTGCTCCGCATTCACAGGGCGGTGTAACGTTCACCGGATCAAACGGACAGCAGTTCGAGGCGGAAGGAGGCGAGAATATGTACATCCTCAACAAACGTGCATCTCATGCTATAAATGCGTTGTCTGCTCTTAATCAGCAATACGGGGGACGGTCTTTTGGCAATTCTAATGCTTACCGATATGCACAGGGGGGAGGATTCGATGTTATCAGTACTCAATCTTATACGAATCTTAATCGGTCTATGTCTAAGCAAACGGTTGATTTGTCCGACAAGACAGTGGCAGCTATCGCACTTGCGTTTGTAGAAGGGGTAGAGAATGCTCCAAATCCGATAGTTTCAGTCCAAGATATTACCGATGTACAACAAAATCGTACAATTGTTATTGATTCCGCATTGGGCTAATTCGTATTTGCTACAATTTGCGGATAGTAAGTAGGTTGTAACAGCTATTTTTGTGTTGAAATATAGTTTATAATATAGAATGATTTATCTAGTAAATCTCTAATTTATGGATTTCAAGAAAATACGAATTATAGAGGCGGGACCGACCGCAAACGATTGGACGGATGAAGTTAACGGTGAATTAAAAACCGGGAAAATCGTTATTACGCCCGAATCGCTAGCGTCCCTTGTGGTGGCTGGTAGTATTCGCCCTATCCATTCTCGCCGGACACACAACGGTAACGATCTGCTGGATCAGTACATCGGTAGTTTCTCTAATTTCGTTGAGGAAAACGGAGTAGTCTACGCCGATCTGACCTTTTCGGAAGCTCTCTTAAAGAACTATCCGCAGGAGGCAGGATTTATGAAGGACATGATTGAAAAGGAACCGGAAATGCTAGGCGTTTCAGTCGTAGACCTAGACACTAAGGTGTGGAACGAAGAGAACCAAACATGGGACGTGACGAGTTTTGAAGAATTATTCACGTGTGACCTTGTAGGCTTACCAGCCGCGACAAGTTCGCTTTTTAATAACCAAAAATCAAAGAACAAAATGGGTCTTTTATCAAGCATTATCAGCACCTTTTCAAAGAAAACGGAGCTTAAAGAGGAAATCGTAGAAACGGTTAATGGTGAAAAGATCACTATTAAGGCAGCAGGAGAAGAGGCAGCCGTAGGTGACGAAGTAGTAAAAGAGGACGGAACCGCCGTGGAAGATGGTGAGATCACCGTTGATATCCCGGAAGAGGGAAAAATCGTTCTCGTGATCAAAGATGGCAAGATAGCCGAGTTCAAAGAGTACATGGACGAAAAGCCGGAGGAAACACCGGAGACAGAAACCAAGACACCGGACGAATTTTCTCAGCGTCTAACTGCTCTTGAATCATCTTTGAGTGAGATTAAAACAATGCTTTCCAAGCAAACGAAAACGCCACCTGTTGCAACTCGTACGGTGGGAGGCAAACCGAAAACAGATGCACAAAAGACGCAGCTTTCCAACGAGGAAGCACGCAAGAAAGCGCGGGAGGCGATGGTTAAGTTCGCAAAAGAAAAGTAATCACACTAAAATCATAGGAGACTATAAATTATGGCAATGACATTTACAGATTTAAATAATCTGAATATTAACTCACTGGCTGACGTCATTTCTTTGACTGTCGGGCTGGTTGGCGAAATGGAACGCGGTGCAACCGTTCTCTCTGGACTTGACAACAAAACGCCTATTGTTACTTTTGTAGCGAAAGATAAGGCACTTCGTAAGTCTGCTGGATGTGAAGGTACTTATGAGTACACAGATATGTCCGATCATGTAAAGTACTATGACTTCCAGCCTTTGGAGTTACCTATCGTTGTTTGTTTGCAAGATTTGTGGGGGAAGATGGTAGCTAAGGGTATTCATTTGTCGGATGACTTCGATGAAACTCAACTGGCAGGTTTCATGGCTTCGGAAGTACTGAAAGTTTTGGAGGCTGATTTGCTACGTCTCGCATGGCTGGACGGAACCAAGACAGGTGATGTTGCTTACAATATTTTCAAAAATGGTGGTTTCATTAAGCAAATGAAGGACAGCGCAGAAACTATCCTTCCTTTGCAGTTGACTACGGCTAGCGTAGAGGATACCATGAAGAAACTTATTGATTCACAACGTCCCGATCAAAAGGAACTTAGCGAGTTCTTCGTGACTTCTAATGTAATACGCCTGTTTAAGAACTTAGTTCAGAGTAAGGACAACACAACTGCTCAGGAACATTTCGAGAACGGAAAAGCTGTGTACACTTTAGAAGGATACAAGATCAATGAACTTCCTCATGTTTCAGCGTCTATGATCGCAGATGCAACAGACGAAGATGCGTTTATCGCGTTTACTCCGAAACGTAATATCCAAATCGCTTTGGAAGATTCAAGCGTGAACATTAAACCGTTCATTCAAGATGCGAAAGACCGCAAGTATTACTCTACAACTGTGTTTGCTGCGGACGTAATGGTAGCTATTCCGTCTATTTTGAAACTTGCAACAAAAGCGAAAGCATAACAACTAATACCGAAAACTATGGCATGTATGAAATTAAATAAGGCTATCGTTTTTGGGTGTGCGGGCGGCTCAGTCGGTTTGGCTGGGCTGTACCTTGTTAACAAATCGGAATTGGCTTCTTTTGCAATGGGTGGCGATGGCGTGACGCTAAACTCTATCGTCCTTGTATCCGGTGCAAAGGCAATTCCGGTTGACTGTTACAAGAACGGCGCAAAAGTAGTGGACGCTTTGCGTACACTGGACGGTGCAGCCGGAATGGAACAGACGGTTACTATCACGGTCTACGATAAAACTTCTGACGGTGCAGCGATTAAGGAATCACTGCTATCCGGGAATTACGTAGCCTTCGCAAAACTCAAAGACGGCGGTAACATTAAAGTTGCCGGACTTAATACCGGGCTGGAAGTGGCAAGCATGGACGGAGATACTTCGGCGGCTGGCGGTTTCGATACCGTAACACTGAAAACACCGGATAACTCTAGGGGGGATCGCAATATAGTTGCTTTACCTGCTGTTTGGACGTATTTAGAAGCTAATAAATTAACTTAACAACATGGGATGTATTAGTAATATCACGGGTGCAATAACCTACGATTGTTTAGGTGGAGCAGTTGGAATAGCTGATTTGTTGCTTATTAACTACTCAGATATCCAATCTATCTCCATCGCCAACGGTATCGCTACTATCACGTTGACTGTTTCGGGCAAGGTTATCCGGGTAGCGTCTATCCGAAAGGGTGCAAATGCTACAGAAGCCCAAAGAATTAACGAAAACGCCCCGAATGCGCTGGAACAATCGGTTAATTTTACCGTGTATAAGAAAACGAGTGCGGAAAACGTGTTTATCAATACCATTCTCAATTCTCGCCTTGTGGCGGTTGCAAAAATGGTTGAAACAGGTGTTTACCGTATTTATGGCTGTAATTACGGTTTGGAGGTATCCGGACTGGAAGAATCAGCAAATGATAACGGCGGTTATACCGCCATTACGTTAACCACACCTGAGAACGTTCTAGGAGAAGCCCGTGCATCAATCACTGAGGCTACATGGAATACTCTAGTGTCTAAATCATCATAATTATGGCTTGTTTAAAGAAGATAGCACAAGATTTAGCGTTTGATTGCGCTAATCCCGGTTTAATCTCTGGAATTGCCGGAGTAGAAGAAGCCGTAATATTGAACTACGAAGATGTTTCTAGTATCTCGGTATCTTCTACGACAGGGCAGGCAGTAGTAACAATGAAAGCCGGAACCAGAGGATATACCGTTCAATCTGTAAAAAACTCTATTCAAGTGACGGAGGCATCGCGGGCAAACGACAATGCTCCTACTATGTTGGAAATATCAGTAGTCATGAAACTTCTTTCATCGTTACCTGTAGTTAGCTACATTATCGCTTTGGTTTCTGGATCGTTTTTGGTTGCTATTAGAACAAAAAACAACCAATATTTCATTTTGGGATGTAACTCGCCGTTAGAGGTCTCAGATTTATCAACTGATAGTTCAACAGACGGAGTTTCAACCGCTACTTTAAAAACGCCGGACGGGTCTTGCGGAGATTTCCATTATAGTATTACGGCGGCACAGTATAACTCTTTAAAAACTGTATAATCATGGCAAGAGCAAAGAAAACTGTAACAAAAGATATCAAGCCCGTGCGCGAATTAATTCGCTTAACGGACGAGTTCGAGATTTTGAATCTCTGTAAAAGTATCACGCATCTAAAACTGGACCCTATGTGCCATATGGATCGTGCGTACGCGAAGAAATGGTATGAGGATCACTACTTGACGGGCATACACGTTCGCTACGTAATGAAACCGGGACTATCTATCAATCATGTGGCGGACGGAGTTGTTTACCGTGCATTTAACTGTACGGACGCCATCGCCGAACGAATCATGAAAGAAAATCCGGTTTATAGATCCTACTTTGAGGACTTAGGTCCAATAGAACCACAGGAGGACGTACCGACCGTTTTGCCCGCTGATCCTGAACCGGAACAAACACCGGAAACAGAAGCTCCAGAAGAAGAGAAGCCCGTAGAACCGGAGACCCCCGCTGATCCTGAACCGGAAGCCTCAGTAGAAACAACACCGGAGGCTTTAGTAGACGAGATTATGAAGGAACTGGAATAAACTAAAAGGAAACGTTAATATGATAGCTCACAAGAAAGTAAACGTAATAGTAGATAGAGCGCTCAAAGTTAACGCTAAGGTTTCCGAAAAGATTGTGGGGTATGGGGACGGAAACCTATACCCCCAAATTTTATCGGAACTTATATATGCTAGCAAAACCGCCTCTTTGAGTGTGGAACGGCTGAGCGAAGCGATAGAATGTGAAGGCTTTAAAAACCGTGTTTTTGGCGAAATGACGAACGCCCACGGAGATAACATGGACGAGATACTGAATATGCTGGCATATGACGTAGCTCGTTTCAGAGGGTGCGCTCTAATTGTCCAGTATGGAGGTGATTATCGCCCTAAAATGATTTATCCCGTTCCTTTCGAATACGTCCGTGCCGGGCTGAATAAAGACTACTTAACGAATCCGGTTATTCATAAGTACGTAGTGTTTAACAATTGGGATCGTCAAAATATCAAGTCTACCCAATTGGATAAAACGGCAGTTACCTATCCGGCGTTCAATCCAGATAACTTTGCGGATGAAGTAGAGTTTTTCGGCGGAATCGAGAATCACCCCGGACAGCTTTTGTACATAAACTTCTTCACTACGAAGCCCTATCCGCTTTCTCCGTTTCATGCAGTCCAGTCTGAGATGCAGGCGGAGGCGATGAACTCCACATATGTAGAACGTACTTTGACCCGTGGCTTCCATATGTGTTCAATTATATCGCATGGAGAGTTTACAGAGCAAGAGGAACAGAATGCTTTTGTGGAAGGGATTAAAAAAGTTATGGGAGCACAGGGTGCTGGAAGCGCAGTTCTTGTTCGTGATGACAATGCTTTGTCTGATAAACCGTTTATCAAGGTAGACCAGTTGGGCATACCGATTGACGCTAATCTGTATAAGGCTTACAACGAACCGCTAAAAAAGGATATCGCTTCACAAGCCTACAATATTCCTATTCCTTTGGTTGACTCGTCTTTGATTTCATTCTCCAATGCGTCCGGTGAGGTCGTGAAGGAAATGCAAAAAGTTTATCGCCGTTCTGTGACGAAACTTCGTAGTAAGTTGAGTCGGGAAATTGCGCGTGCCTTAGACCTTCCAACAGAAGTATGTGAAATTTATAACGAATTAGAAGAATCTAACTCGACAGTAAACGTTAAAACAGACCCAAATGAATAGTTTTTCCGAAGTAATCAAGAAGTTCCGTGAAATCTTTGATATCGCAGCAGATGTTAAGGACACAGAGATAAACAAATGCATTCAAGAGGCAGATAAGCTCGATATAAAAGTAGCTCTTTGCGGTGATACATTCTTTTCGGTATCGAGTGAGCTAGGAGGTGGAAAAGGAGAGGGTGATATCCCTGCCGAAACCGATTCTGATTCTAATTATTCGTTAGATGTCGTAATAGCCGGGAAAAACTACAATATAGTTCCTCTTTATACGATCTTATGTTATTATGCGTTTGTGCGATATATGAAGATAGCGGACCAAAAAAGCACATCTACAGGACTGAAAACGCAGGTATACAACGGGTCGTTGATATTGCCAGACTATAACAAAAATAAGCGATGGGAAGAGGAACGTGGGAAAGCAGATGCTTTTATAGAGGATTTCCATATTGTATACGAGTTATTTAAGGAATCAGATAATCCAAAGGATAAACATTGTTGTGACTCTGTTAAGCCTTATCGAGTATGTTTTATAAGTTAAAAGAGTGAGGAAATGAAAAGGGAAACGAGAGACGATATTATGATTTGGTCTGCTGTGGGAATGCTCTTCGCAGGAGTGGGGGTGTCGGTTGCAGGTTTTTTAGTTGAGCCTTTAGGTATCATTCATGATACTGTATTATGGTTCTTTGCACAATGCTTGATATGGTCGGGAGCTGTTTTCGGCATCCCTGTCTATGTCAGAACTAAAATTAGTAGCATGATTGGTAATATACCCGAAAAAGAAAAAACGGAAGCGAAAAGGAGAGTAAATAATGAACTGGATCAAGGAAAGTAATCGCCCTAAACATTTGCTGTATGCTATTCCAGCAGGAGCACTATTTACTATTTTATTTGTGGCAGGATTGGCGGCAGGGATGGAGTTTAAGGACAGGGATTGGGGTGGGAAATGGGATTGGCTTGATATTGTGGCAACATTAATCGGTGGAGCTATCGGGCAACTAATTCAAGTTTTAATATTGATTTTAATTATATAGGAGGAAAAGTATATGAAAAGAGAAGATATAGACTCAATCATCATTCACTGCTCGGCAACACGTGCCGGACAAGACTTGCGAGCTAAGGATATTGACCGGATGCACCGGGCGCGTGGCTTTAATCAAATTGGCTATAACTTTGTAATTGATTTAGATGGTACTGTAGAAAACGGTCGGTCATTATCCATTGACGGAGCACATTGTAACACGAAAGGGTTTTCCGGTATTAGTTATAATAAACACAGTATCGGTATCTGCTACATCGGTGGGCTTGATGCAAGCGGACATCCCAAAGACACTCGAACCGAAGCGCAAAAGAACGCCCTTCGTGATCTTGTAGCCAAACTATGTAGGGAATATGATATAGTAGAGTTATTGGGGCACCGGGATACGTCTCCAGATATTAATGGAAATGGTGAGATTGAACCAGTAGAATATATCAAAGCGTGTCCATGTTTCGATGTCCGGAGTGAATTTACCAACTTTTTACGCAATACAGTAGTTAAACCATGAAAGTTCTACCTTGGATATTAGTATGCTTGCTACTTGGTGTACTCGTGTGGATGCGTTGTAATCCGCACGATCCATCAACGGTGTACATTAAGGGAGATACTGTACGTATCCGGGATACAATAAGAGACACCATTCCCATGCCGGTAAAGGAAACTCTGAAGCGTACCGATACGGTGTATTTGCCGATTATAGTAGACACCACTACCGACAGAACAGTAGAAAGTGATTCAATTCCGGTACTTATACCGATCACAAGCAAGGAGTATAAGACTAACGATTATCGGGCGGTGGTTAGCGGCTATATGCCAAATCTTGATTTCATGGAAGTATACAGAGAAAAGGAGATCGTTATTCTTAAACCGGAGAAAAAACGCTGGGGATTAGGCTTGCAGACTGGATGCAGTTATCCGGGCGGTTGGTATGTTGGTATAGGAATAAGTTATAATTTGGTTATGTGGTAAATAAAAGGGAATATGAGGCGATAGTGTTCGTGGATTCCTTCTCTATTATTTTTACTGCTCTATTATTTTTGGATATTTCACATATTATTTATAATTTCGTATTTACATTTTAATCTCATCTCATAATGTAACTTATATAAATTATATATTGAAGGTATGAAATATATATGTTTATTTCTTTTTGCGTGTATTTCAATAATATCCAAAGCACAAACTTTAATTATATCAGAAAATGATTCTACGGTTATGACAGAATATAATGATGGGAATCTTTGGGCATATAGAAATGCGAATGGTTTTATCGTTGGTCTTACGACTTATGAAACTAAAGATGATTATGGAAAATATTACCGGATAGAGATTTGCATCAAGAATCAGTGTGATTCATCGGTTATATTTACGCCAGACGATGTTACTTCTCACTTACTAACTAATAGAGGGGATAGTTCTCAATTAATAGTATATACAAATGAAGCTTTTCAGAAAAAGATAAGAAAGTCTCAAAACTGGGCTATGGCTTTATATGGCTTTTCTTCTGGGCTTAGTGTAGGAAGTGCCGGATATTCTACGTCTTATTCTACATCGTATTCGTCAAATGGTACTACTTCTACAACAATAACCAACCATTATGATGCAAATGCAGCTTTTCAAGCTAATATGGCATCATCTTACCAATTACAAACATTGGGCAAAATGATGGATAATGATAGGGAAATAAAAAGGCAAGGATATTTAAAGAAGACAACAGTACATCCTAATGAGGGTATAATAGGATATATGAACATTAAAAGGAAAAAAGGAAAGATTCTAACTATAAATATACCTATCAATGGTTATGTCTATTCTTTTGATTGGGATGTAAGTAAATAAAATTGGGTTGAAGGTAAATGAGGCACTATAAAATATTTTGTGTAAATGGAAATACGGGATTCAAGTTTGAGTCTC
>OODL01000205.1_pt1 | contig 77936 bp, 64 predicted proteins | sample 1671181 | NCBI WGS metagenome assembly OODL01 (sample SAMN06348130, study PRJEB24527) | human gut metagenome | biome: human gut; feature: ankylosing spondylitis patient; material: feces | host: Homo sapiens | place: China | collected 2015-10 | reverse complement strand
ATCAGTTAAACCTATTTGCGAGAAGTGCAAAGTTATCAAAAGAAAGGGAAGCATCAGAATCATCTGTGAAAACCCTAAGCACAAACAGAGACAGGGTTAATTTCCACTTTGTTTGAAAAATTATGTGCGGCTGCAGCGCATGAGAATGTGCTGTTCATAATATAACGCGAACGCGCGTGGTCTGTTGCGCAGTCCTTACATACCGAGAGGATGCAGCAGATTGTGGCTGGGATTGCTAAGCAATCATTACTATAGGAAGAAAAAGGTGTATGCACACATTTCAGGGCGGGAAACCGCAGCTGCATGGGTCTTTGGAATTCCTTACTATTAACAAAGAAATCTATATGGAGGTGTAAACACACATGGCTCGTATTGCAGGTGTAGATTTACCAAGAGAAAAACGTGTTGAGATTGGTTTGACTTATATCTATGGAATCGGCAGAGTTAGTGCTGACCGTATCCTTGCTGAGGCAAACGTTAATCCTGATACCCGTTGCAGAGACTTAACTGACGACGAGGTAAAAAGAATTAGTGCAGTAATCGATGAGACTCAGGTTGTAGAAGGTGACTTAAGACGTCAGACAGCTCTTGATATCAAGAGATTACAGGAAATCGGATGCTATCGTGGAATCCGTCATAGAAAAGGACTTCCGGTTCGTGGTCAGAAAACAAAGACCAATGCAAGAACAAGAAAAGGTCCTAAGAGAACTGTTGCAAACAAGAAAAAATAATTCTTGGCAACTTTATAATTTTAAATTTAAGAAAGTAGGTTAGTTTAGATATGGCTAAAGTTACAAAAAAAGTGACAAAAAAGCGTGTAAGAAAAAACGTTGAACATGGACAGGCACATATTCAGGCATCCTTCAATAACACCATCGTTACATTAACAGATGCTGAAGGTAATGCATTATCATGGGCAAGTGCCGGTGGTCTTGGATTTAGAGGTTCAAAGAAATCTACTCCATATGCTGCACAGATGGCAGCAGAAACTGCTACAAAAGCAGCTCTTATACATGGATTAAAAACAGTTGATGTTATGGTTAAAGGACCAGGATCAGGAAGAGAAGCAGCAATCCGTGCCCTTCAGGCAGCCGGACTTGAAGTTCTTTCTATTCGTGACGTAACTCCAGTTCCTCATAATGGATGTCGTCCACCAAAACGTCGTAGAGTATAATTAGGAGGGATATCTAAAATGGCAGTAAATAAAGTTCCTGTTCTGAAAAGATGCAGATCTCTTGGTTTAGAGCCAAGTTATTTGGGATATGATAAAAAATCTAACAGAGAATTAAAGAGAGCGAACAAGAAGGTATCTGAGTATGGCCTTCAGCTTCGTGAAAAACAGAAAGCAAAATTCATTTACGGAGTATTAGAGAAACCATTCCGTAACTATTATGATAAAGCAGACCAGATGAAAGGTATGACAGGTACAAACCTGATGACTATCTTAGAGAGCCGTCTTGATAATGTTATCTTCCGTCTTGGATTTGCAAGAACCAGAAGAGAAGCAAGACAGATCGTTGACCACAAATTCGTTACAGTTAACGGAAAGTTAGTTAACATTCCTTCTTACCTGGTAAAAGCTGGCGATGTAATCGAAATCAAAGAGAGCCGTAAAAATTCCCAGAGAATGAAAGATGTCGTAGAAGTAGCTGGCGGCAGATTAGTTCCGGAATGGCTTGATGTTGATGCAGAGAAAATGCAGGGAACCGTAAAAGAGTTACCTTCCAGAGAAATGATTGATGTACCAGTAGACGAGATGCTTATCGTCGAGTTGTATTCTAAATAATCATAAACTAGCGGGCTGAAAGAAGAAACAAATTACCCGAAAGAAGGAGGGGCTTTGTAGTGTTCGATTTTCAAAAACCAACAATTGAAATTGCTGAAATTTCTGAAGACAAAAGATATGGAAGATTCGTATGCGAACCTTTGGAAAGAGGATATGGTACAACACTTGGTAATTCTTTAAGAAGAATCATGTTGTCATCCCTGCCAGGTGCAGCAGTAAGTCAGGTTAAAATCGATGGTGTACTTCATGAGTTCAGTTCTATTCCTGGCGTAAAGGAAGATGTTACTGAAATCATTATGAACATCAAAGAGCTTGCAATCCGTAATAACAGCGCTGATGATGAGCCTAAGGTAGCTTACATTGAGTTCAGTGGTGAAGGCGTTGTTACAGCAGCAGATATTCAGGTAGATCAGGATATTCAGATCATGAATCCGGATTTAGTAATTGCACACTTAAACGGCGGTGCTGATTCCAAATTATACATGGAATTAACCATTACCAAAGGTAGAGGTTATGTCAGCGCAGATAAGAACAAAGATGCAGATTTACCAATTGGTGTAATCGCAGTAGATTCTATCTATACACCGGTAGAGCGTGTGAACTTATCCATTCAGAATACCCGTGTGGGTCAGATTACCGATTACGATAAACTGACACTTGACGTATATACCAATGGAACACTTGCTCCAGATGAAGCAGTCAGCTTAGCTGCAAAGGTATTAAGCGAGCACTTAAGTCTTTTCATTGACCTTTCCGAGAATGCTAAGACAGCAGAAGTCATGATTGAGAAAGAAGACAATGCGAAGGAAAAAGTTCTTGAGATGAACATTGACGAACTGGAGTTATCCGTACGTTCTTACAACTGCTTGAAGAGAGCAGGTATCAATACTGTTGAAGAACTTACAAACCGTACACCGGAAGATATGATGAAAGTTCGTAACCTTGGACGTAAGTCTTTGGAAGAAGTATTAGCAAAATTAAAAGAATTAGGCCTTCAGCTCAATCAGGGCGACGAGGTTTAAGATAACTCAGTGCAGCAGCACCAGTAAGTCCGACGAGCGTGGTGATGTTGGTTCATGAGTGGCACAAAACAAGCATTCGGTAAGTAAGTCCGATGAGCATGGCCGGATGTACCACAAATGGAGGAATAAAAATGGCAAAGTATAGAAAATTAGGAAGAACATCTTCCCAGAGAAAAGCATTACTGAGAAATCAGGTAACAGCATTATTAAACAATGGTAAAATTGTTACCACAGAAGCAAAAGCAAAAGAAATCCGTAAAATTGCAGAAGGCCTTATTGCAATGGCAGTTCGTGAGAAAGATAACTTCGAAGAAGTTACTGTAAAAGCTAAAGTTGCAAGAAAAGACAAAGACGGCAAGAGAGTAAAAGAAGTTGTAGATGGTAAGAAAGTTACTGTATATGACGAAGTTGAAAAAACAATCAAGAAGGATAATCCTTCCCGTCTTCATGCAAGAAGAGAGATGTTAAAAGTTCTTTATCCTGTAACTGAAGTTCCTACAGAAGCAGCTGGAAAGAAGAAAAATACAAAGAAAGTTGATTTAGTTGCAAAATTATTCGACGAAATCGCACCTAAGTATGCAGACCGTAACGGTGGTTACACAAGAATCGTAAAGATTGGTCAGCGTAAAGGTGACGGAGCTTTAGAAGTTCTTATCGAGTTAGTATAATTAACATCGTTTTATATGAATCAAAAAAGAGTCAGGACATTCGTGTCCTGGCTCTTTTTTTGCTTGTTTACAGGAAATGAGACATTTGTCAACTTGATGGAAAGAGACAATTGTATATAATGAAATTAAGACAAAAGAATGGAGCAGGGAACAGACAATGAGACAATTTATGAAACCAGAAAGAATTCGAATCATAGCAGTGCTGGCTATTTTCAATTATATATTTTTAGGCTCGGAGTATCTGTTTGACAATATGATACGCTATGCAACAGATTCCGCAGGAGTAGTAAAGGCACAGAACTATGTGCTGGGAATCAGCGTAATAGGATTCCTGTTATTCCCATGCATTAACCGTTATTTTAACCAGAAGATGCGGGAGATAGGTTTATATTTATTGCCGATAGCAGGAATCATCTGCATTTTCGTAATTCAGGAGCATTTGTCCTATCGAAGTATGCTTTTATCCGGATTTCTGCTCTATATCCTATATGGTATTATCGGGAGTGCAGTGCATTATTATGCAGCGGTAAGCCTGTCAACAGAAAAAGGACTTGCACAAACCGTTGGATTTGGGTATGCCTTTGGATTACTGCTTCAGTTTATCAGCAATAATCTGATACATAACAGCACTGTAGAGTCTGTTGCACTTTCCATTTTTCTGGCAGCAATGGTATTGCTGGTTCGCAGACTGAGTCTGGAATGCAGCCGGGGGGTAGTTGGAGCAGAGGATTCAGGGACAGATTCAGATACTGATATCCGGAAGAATAACAGGCGAAGCCTCCGGCATCCGATGCTTGCGGCATTGCTTTTAATTTCGATAGTGGTTCTGATGACATGTATTTTTTCCAGTCTGGACAATGCGGTAACTTTAGTACATGCAGGTGGAAGTGTAGATATTGGTCAGTGGCCGAGATTATTGCTTGCGGTAAGCGGACTGTTGGCAGGAGTGCTTTTTGATATAAAAGAGCATAGATTTATGCAGATTATGATGTACTGTGTGACACTGCTTTCAACAATGTGTGTAGTGATAATAGTCTGGGGCGGACCATTTATGGCAGGTCTTATTGTGTTCTATTTGTCCGCAGGCTTCTTTGTGGTATATTTTACCACCAGTTTTATGGACCTTTCCTATTATATGAAAGTACCGGAGTTATGGGCTGGACTTGGAAGGGCAACAAATAATATCTGTGTCGGGATTACAGGAACTATTTCCCTGATGCTGATAGAGACCGGGGATGGAATGCGCATCAGCATCATAGCATTGATTTTATTTGCAGTTATCAGTATGCTGGTATATTTGTATATGGTACAGTTTCGTATGGATATACAGGAAGAAAATATGACAAAAATGTTGGAAAAAGAACGTGAAAAATTTTTGGAGGATAAATTCCAGGCATTTGTGAAGAATTATGCACTTACAAACAGGGAGCAGGATGTGTTAAGGTTATTGCTTTCTTCTGATGAAAGTGCGCAGGTAATAGCAGAGCAGCTATATATTTCAAGAGCAGCATTGTACCGTTATATGGCATCTTTAAATGAAAAGACAGAGACGAAGTCGAGAATTGGGCTTCTTCAGTTCTATTATAGCTGGAAACAGCCATAAATCGTGGAAAATCCCTAAAATGAGACAAATGTAAACTTATCAAAACAGGTAGGAAAAGCGTATATTCATATAGTAAAAGGACAGAAAAGGAAGGAGGAAAAACGTGAGAAAAAAATCCATTAGAGGATTGCTTTGTCTGCTCATACTGGTGGTACTGGGAGGCTGCGGAAAGGCGAAAGATGAGTCTGCTTCTACAGAGGAAATCGTTCCGGTAGAAGAAATGGAACAGGCAGAAACAATTAACAATACGGATGATACAGAGGAAGAAAATACAGAAGCTGTCTGTGAAAAGATAAAGGAAGCTGCACAGGAGGTTATTGTAGAAGAAAAAATTGAGGCAGAGCTGGAGGTGGCTGATTATGAAAGTGAGAATGTAGTGCCGCAAAATCCATGCACGGCCTGTGGCGGAACCGGAAAATGTCAGGAATGTAAAGGTGATGACTATCGGGGAAGTGGGTATAGTGTATCCTGCCCGAGATGTCATGGGGCATTGACAGAGACCTGCATATACTGTGATGCAAACGGAAACAGTATGAAGCATGAAGGAATTTGTGATTTTCCGAACTGTATGGGAGCACATGTATATGCATGTACCATATGTGGCGGAGGAACGAAGCCGGTCACCTGCGAAAGCTGTGGTGGCAGCGGAGCCTGCAATGTGTGCGGTGGAAGTGGCAGTTTATAGAAGAAAGTAAAGGAGAAAAAAATGAAGATGCGAAAGAAAATTTCCTGGTTGTTAAGCTTTTTTATGGTATTTTCATTATTTATGGGAAGTGCCGGCATGATTGTAAAAGCTGATGGACAGAAAGCAGTGGTCAGAATTGCAAGACAGGACAGCACAGCGACCGGAACCGTGTATTATAAATGGGATACGGCGGCTGAATGGACAGAAGTAAACCAGACTGCATATAATGATACACCAATAGAAATAAACAGACCGGATGACAGTCTTGATCATACGGTACATTTTAAAGTAGTATGTGGAACGGATACAATAATCAATCACTGTCAGGTGAATAAAAATGGTGCACAGGATGCAAGCCTTGACAAGAATATACTTACATCAGAGGGAGGACAGGCATTTTCTGTAAGTGCCTCAGAGCAGGTGGAACTGATTCTGGAATTTCGTACTGCAGCATCCGGAGGCGGTGGTTCCACAACGGGTCCGGCATCCGGAGAAACAATTGCAGTTACAGCAACTGCAGTGGGAGGAGCAATTGGAGACTTACAGATAGATGGCATGAGGATTGGTTCCGGAATGGGAACGAATATATCGGGCAGCTTTGCTGGAGATAAGACGCAGCAGCACAGAGTGGCAATTGCAGCAGATTTTGGTTATGCATTTGCATCCATTATGGTAAATGGAACAGCAATTCCATTAGGTGGAACGACAGACAATCTGGAATTTGAAGTGGCTCCGGCAGATTCATATCAGATTGAAGTAGCACTGACTACGAACAGCAGCCGTAATTATAATATTATATGGGCACCATCCCTTACAGTAGCAGAACAGCATGGATTTGGAAATGACTGCGTTATTGAACATGGAAGCGTGGAAATAATCAGTGCACAGTTAGGGGATGGAACTGTGGTAAATGCAGCAGAACTGGCAGGTGGAAATATAGCAGATGCATCCACAAGACTGGATGGAGACTTTGGCTATGCCGAATTTAAAGCAGGCACCAAAGTAACCATTAAGTTTACACCGGATTATGGTTATCAGTTATTGAGCGCATCTTTAAATGGTGGAAAGCTGACAGCAGTAGATTCACAGGTAGGTACCTTTGTATTGGATATGCCGGCAACAGATTTACATCTGAGTGCATTATTTACAAAGTCAGAGGATAAAGTAAATACGGCAAGTACAAAAGTAGACGGTGCAACCCTTGGAAATGCAGAAAACATTATTGGTTCCGGAAATCTTCAGTTAAATATTGCAGATATCAGTGGAACAGAACTGAATCAGATACAGAGTGGCATGCAGGCACAGGCAGGAAATGGAGAGATTCAAAGCTATCTTTCCATGGATTTATTCCAGGTCGTAAACAAAGGAAATTCCAACGATGCATGGGAAACCCAGTTGACCGATTTAAATGCGAAATTAAATGTAACCCTTCAGGTAAAAGATGAGATGAAGAACCAGCAGGGAACTTATTATGTGATTCGAGAGCATGATGGTGCCTATGAAAAACTTCCTGCAACGTATGATGCAGCAAGTGGAACCATAACCTTTGCAACTGATAAATTTTCGGCATATGCACTGGTATTTGAAGCCGGAACTTCATCAGGTACAACAACGCCGGGAAGCGGAACAACAGGAAATACCACCGCAGGAAACACATCACAGACCGCAACCGTGAAAACAGGAGACATGACTCCGGTTGGCATCTGGTTTTTACTGGCACTGTGCAGTGGCATAGGAACTATTTATTTTGGATGCAGAAAACGGATAAAAGATTGAAAGAATATATTGGCAGACCACTCCTATATTGTTATAATGAAGAAGGTTCATGAAAATGTTATGCAAATCAGCAGGAGGGTTTAGAAATGAGATTTAATATTGAAGGCGAACCAATGCCGGTTGTAGTCTGTGAATTAGAGTCAGGCGAAATGATGATTACCGAAAAGGGAGCAATGTCCTGGATGTCTCCGAATATGCAGATGAATACGGTTGGCGGCGGAATTGGAAAAATGTTTGGAAGAATGGTTAGTGGAGAGAGTATGTTTTTAAATACATACACTGCAATGAATGGTCAGGGAACCATTGCATTTGCATCCAGTTTTCCAGGATGTATCCGGGCATTTGAGATTCAGCCAGGTTCAGATATTGTATGTCAGAAGTCAGCATTTTTAGCATCTACTTCAGGAGTTGAATTGTCCGTATTTTTCCAGAAGAGAGTAGGAGCCGGTTTCTTTGGCGGAGAAGGATTTATTATGCAGCGACTTTCTGGACAGGGAATGGCATTTGTTGAATTTGACGGCTATATCAAAGAGTATATGCTTCAACCTGGCCAGTCAATTATCGTAGACACAGGATATCTTGCAGCAATGGATTCTTCCTGTTCTATCGACATACAGACCGTACCTGGCCTTAAGAATATCATGTTTGGTGGAGAGGGAGTATTCAATACCGTAGTAACCGGACCGGGTCGTGTATTCTTACAGTCCATGCCAATCTCACAGATGGCAGGATGTCTGCGCCCATATCTTCCGAGCGGAAAATAAATCTCCGAGGGAAAAATGAAGCACCAACTGGAAAGTAAATCATAGAAGTATGCAGAGAAAAACAGCAGCCAATGAACAGAATAAAGTTCATAAGCTGCTGTTTTCAATTTACTTGAGTAGCGGGAAACTCACAAAGGGTGTTTTTCGTAGTTGCTAAGCGCTTATAATTTGTAAGAAGCTGCCGGTGGCGGGTTCTGTAGGTTATAAACTGGCGTTACAATTCTTCCCGCTGGGCTGCCGGCAGGGTGAAGATAAATTCGGTGCCGACTCCTTCGGTACTGATGACGTTGATATTTTCATCATGTGCCTGAATAATTTCTTTTACGATAGAGAGTCCAAGACCGGAACCCTTCTTGTCCTTTCCACGGGACAGGTCGGTTTTGTAGAAACGCTCAAAAATTTTGTTCTGGCTGTCTTTTGGAATTCCGATGCCGGTATCCTTGACAGAAACAAATACTTTTTCGCTTTTCTTGGTGGTCTCAATGGTGATTTCAGAATCATGGTGGCTGAACTTGATGGCATTGTCAATCAGATTATAAACCACCTGCTGAATCTTGCTCATATCCGCTTTTACATAAAGTGTTTTACCGGCAAGAATCAGGTGGAAGGAAATCCGTTTGGCTTTGCAGGTTCCCTCAAAGGTAAGACAGGTCATTTTAATTAACTGGTTAATGTCAAATTCGCTGACGTCTAACATTGTGCCGTGGCTGCCGTATTTATTTAACTCTAAGAGGCTCTGGGTGAGCTTGGACAAACGGTCTGTCTCGAAAACAATGATATTTAAATATTTTTCCTGCATCTCCGGTGGAATCGTTCCGTCTAACATGGCTTCCACATAACCTTTGATGGAAGTAAGCGGAGAACGGAAATCATGGGAGACATTGGAAATAAATTTACGCTGGTCATCCTCCAGGGTATTCAGCTCGTTTGCCATATAATTTAGAGAAGCGGCAAGATAGCCGATTTCATCATTTTTATGTACCGGAATTTTATAACTGAAATTGCCCTCGGCAAAAGCATCAGCACCCTTAATCATTTTGCGGATTGGGATGTAGACCTCGAAGCCAATGATAATCAGTAACAGGGTTGCACAGATAAAAATCAGAAGCAGAGTTAGGTACATAATATTCAGTAAATGTGCATGATGGTGCGTGATTACGGAAAGCGGCTGGTGAATCAGCACATATCCCCGCACCTTGTAATTAATTGTAATCGGCGAAAATACCGTAAGATGCGTATCGTCATAATAATTATAAAAAGAACCGGTGGTGTAATATTTGCTGCCAAAATCTGCCACATTAAATCCGTCAATGTGTGTCAGGTGGTCCATGTCCACAGATGCATTGGAGTTAATCAGAATATCACCATCTGTATTCATGACCCATATTTCTGAAGAAAGATAAGTGCTAAGGGTGGCAAGACTGGCATGCAAGTCATCTACCGTAATATCTTCATTGAAATAGTTTGAAGCATAGGTAGATGCAATCATATTGGCTTCCTTGTAAAGCCGGTCAACTTCGGTATCTTCAATATATTCATAAGTATAGTGGGAGCTGAAGGTGGATACGAGAATAAAGCCAAGAATGCCAAAAATCACATATCCAATCAGCAGCTTCAGATAAAGTCGTTTCTTCATTCTTTAACCTCGAATTTGTATCCGATGCCCCAGACCGTAGAAATGCTCCAGGCGGTATGATCGTTAATTTTCTCACGAAGTCTTTTTACATGAACGTCAACGGTTCTGGTATCGCCTACGTATTCATAGCCCCAGATATGGTCTAAAAGCTGTTCTCTGGTAAATACCTGATTCGGTGAGGATGCAAGAAAATAAAGAAGCTCTAACTCCTTTGGCGGCATATCAATTGTTTTGCCGTAATATTCTACGGAATAGTTGGAAAGATTGACCACCAAATCCGGATAAGTAACACATTTTAAATCCGGCTGTACAGGCTCCTGCTTCACCGGCTGGTAACGGCGGAGCACTGCCTTGACTCTTGCAACCAGTTCCTTGGAATCGAAGGGCTTCATGATATAGTCGTCTGCACCCAGCTCCAGTCCGAGAACCTTGTCAAAGATTTCACCTTTGGCAGATAACATGATAATCGGAACATTTGCTTTTGCCCGGATTTCACGGCATACCTGATAACCATCAATGCCCGGAAGCATCAAATCAAGAAGAATCAGATTTGGTGCATAGGTTTCAAATTCTTTCAAAGCAGATTCCCCATCATGAACCATCTTTGTATCAAAGCATTCCTTCGTCAGATAGAGGGAAATCAGTTCTGCGATATTAACATCATCATCTACAATTAAAATTTTCTGTTTTGCAGCCATAGGAAACTTCCTTTCTGTTTTACGTAGTTCATATACTTGATTTATTTAAATTCTGCAATGGTAACACCGGCATCACCTTCACCAAATTCTCCTAAGTGGAAGGATTTGATATAGGACTGCCGCTTCAGATGACTCTGTACGGCACTGCGCAGGGCACCGGTTCCTTTTCCGTGGACAATGCGCACGGAAGGAAGATGGGCAAGATAGGCATCATCCAAGTATTTGTCCAAAAGAGCAATAGCTTCATCCACTGTTTTTCCAATCAGATTGATTTCCGTGGAAACAGAGGCAGATTTACTCATCTTAAGTTTTCCGGCACCGGTCTTGGCATATTTCTTGCTGCCCGGAGCAGCATCTTCAATCAGTACTAAATCCTTGATGTTTACCTGCGAGCGGAGAATTCCCATCTGTACAAAGAGGTCACCCTTTGCATTCGGCAGGGAGTGTACCGTTCCGGTTAAATTCATACTTAATACTTTTACGCTGTCACCGATACGAAGCTTCTTTGGAACCTTTGGATTGTAGATGGCAGTATCTTTTTCCTTTGAGCTCTTTTTCTCATTGGCAGCCATTTTCTCCCGGATATTGGTACGCTGTTTTTCCATTTCCTGAATGGAAGGTCTGGTAGTGCCATATTTATTGAAATTACGGATTGCCTCATCTGCAGTATCTTTGGCTTCCTGCAGAATCTGGTTTGCTTCTTCTTTTGCTTTACGAAGAATGGCATCCCGGCTTTCATCTAATTTTTCCTGCTTGTTCTTTAACTGCTGTTTTAATGCAGCAATTTCTGATTTGTAACGGTTGATTTCGGCCTGTTCTTTCTCTATGGTGATGCGGCTTGCTTCCAGGTCAGAAAGTAAATCTTCAAAATTCTGTTCATTACTGCTGATACGGGTTCTGGCATCCTCGATTAAAGTATCGGAAAGACCGAGTTTTTTGGAAATTGCAAAGGCATTACTTTTTCCCGGAATACCGATGAGAAGACGGTAAGTCGGACTTAAGGTCTCTACATTAAATTCGCAGCAGGCATTTTCAATTCCACTGGTAGTTAAGGCATAAATCTTAATCTCACTGTAGTGGGTGGTCGCCATGGTACGGATGCCTCGACTGTGAAAATAAGATAAGATAGAAACCGCCAGGGCAGCGCCCTCCGTAGGGTCAGTTCCGGCACATAACTCATCAAAGAGAACCAGGGAATGTTCATTGGCTTCTTTTAAAATGTGGATAATGTTGGTCATATGGGAAGAAAATGTGCTTAAGTTCTGCTCAATGCTCTGTTCATCTCCAATATCTGCAAAAATATCGTCAAAAACAGCAAGCTCACTGCGGTCTCCGGAAGGAATCGGAAGTCCCGCCTGTCCCATCAGAGTGAGAAGTCCCACAGTTTTTAAGGAAACGGTTTTACCACCGGTATTCGGGCCGGTAATGACAAGCTGGTCAAAATCGCTGCCTAAGGAAATGTCGATAGGAACTACTTTTTTTGCGTCCAGCAGAGGGTGTCTGCCCTTTAAAATACGAATTTTCCGTTCCGTATTAAAATGCGGTGTAATTCCATTGTATTCCAAGGCATAAGCTGCTTTTGCAAATATAAAATCAAGCTCTGTTAAAATCTGATAATCGGTTTCAATGGCAGGAATATATTCCCCTGCTTTTGCCGATAAAGTGGCAAGAATAACGGCAATTTCGTCCTGCTCTTTGATGGATAATTCTTTTAATTCGTTGTTCAGATTTACCACAGCCATTGGCTCAATGAAAAGAGTAGAACCGCTGGAGGACTGGTCATGCACCATACCGGTAATCTGGGATTTGGCTTCGGCTTTTACCGGAAGGCAGTAGCGGCCGTTACGCATGGTAATGACAAAATCCTGCAGGCAGTTTCTGACATTCTGGTTATTTAACATCTGGTTTAACTGCGCATGGATGCGGTCGCCGGTTGAGCGGATAGAACGGCGGATGGATTTTAAATTACTGCTGGCATCATCACTGATTTCATCCACAGAAATGATGCAGCGGCGGATCTCATCACAAAGAGGACTAAGAGGTTCTAAACCATCAAAAAGTTCGCTCAGGGAATCAGACGGAATATCTTCCCGTTCCTTTCTGCCATAGGCTTTGACCCGGCGGGCAGTCTCTAATAATTTACAGAGGCCGAGAAGCTCTTCGATATTCATGGTTCCGCCGATTTCCACACGCCGGATGGCGGAAGAAAGCGGTTTGATACCGGAGCAGTCAAGCCGTCCCTTTTTCAGGCTGCGGTTCATGGCATCCTTAGTCTGCTGCTGTGCATTGGTAATCTCTGAGAGGCTGGTGGAAGGAAGCAGGGAAAGACAGCGTTCCCTGGTATCCGCACCGAAAGCATACTCCGCGAGCCGCTCTACAATTTTATTATATTCTAATGTTCTTAAAACCTTTTGATTCATAAATATTCTCCATAAAATGTACTAAAAATCACTGCTTCTATTATACCCCAAACCGATTGTGGTGAAAAGGGCGGTTGAAAATAAGTTTCCGGATAAATGGCAGGATAAATATTTTGATCCCACGATTTTATAATAACTCGGACAGTGCCTTTGCCAGTGCTTCACAGGCTTCTGGAATTTCTGATTCTTCCAGTGAACTAAAGCCCAATAGAAAGATATCTTCGGAAGCCGTTCCAGTATGGAAGTACTGTTGAACACCATAAATGGAAATGGACTTTTCACGCAGGGCGTCGATTAGCTTTTGCTGGTTGGTGCAGTTGCGGATCCGGACAATAATGTGGGAACCGGCAGGCGTATCTACTACATCCATATAGGAAGAAAGAAATGTATGTATGGATTTCAGCAGAAGATTATATTTATGTTCATTTATCTTAACCAGCTTCCGCAGGTGACGCTCAAAGTCACCAGATGCAATAAAATTAGATAAGGCAATCTGGTTAAAGGAAGGAAGTGCCGCATTAAAATAGCGGTACATCTGCTCATACCTATCCAAAAGAGAATATGGGAGAACAAAAAATGCCGTCCGCATGGATGGAGTCAGTATCTTGGCGAAAGTGTTAAAATAAATGACATGGTCATAGTGGTCAAGAGACTGCAGGGATGGAATCGGTCTGGTCTGATGCGGGAATTCACTGTCGTAGTCATTTTCTATGATGTAGGCATCGTTTCTGATTGCCCACTCCAAAAGCCGCAGCCGGTTGCTGACCGGAATGGTGCGGCCGGTAGGAAACTGATGGGATGGCATAACATAAAGGAGGTTACAGCAGGAATCAAAAAGCTTGTCAATATCAATGCCATTTTCAACAACTGGAATCGGAAAAAGTTCATATCCGTTCTGGAGAAAAATATTCCGGATACCGTTGTGAGATGGCTCTTCATAGGCAATCCGGTGCTTCTCTGCCGGGAGCAGCCGGCTGATGATTTCAATGCCGTACTGGGTGCCGGGCACAAGGATTACCTGTTCCGGGTCGCAGTGAACGCCACGGTTCCGGTTCAGATAATGACAGATATTGGAACGGAGTTCATAGTTTCCTTTATTGGATTCGTATTGGATTTTCTTCTGATTCTCTTCCTGAAGTAAAGCATTGTTTACATACTGCCGCCATAGCTTCCACGGAAAAAGATGGGAATATACGACATCATGTTTAAAATCATAACGGACAGGAGTTGCTCTTGGTGCAGGATTTTGTCCGGAAATAGAAGAAGTTATCTTTTTGGAAACCGGAGGAACAGAAAGGGTATCCAAGAAAGTATTGGAGATATCCTCTACATAATAACCGGAGCCTGGAACAGAGCGGACATAACCCTCTGCCGTTAATTGCAGATAAGCTTTGGATACTGTGTTCAGGCTGATATTAAGCTTTTCAGAAAGCGTCCGGATTGGCGGAAGGGCAGAGTTTTTTGGCAGGGAGCTATTAGTGATTTCTTCAATGATGGAAGTATATAACTGCTGATAGAGCGGAGCCGAATCCGCCTTGTTGACATAAATCATAAAATCCTCTCCTTTGCATCAGGTGATACAGTTAGTCGCATAAAATCCTTTTCAATAGAAAAAAACAAAATTGTAACCATGAAAAAAGTAAAAATTGTCACTTTTCGAATAACAAAATTAGTGATATGCTCAGGACAACAAAAAAATAAAGAGAACAAATCAACGACGGAGTTGACCAGGGAAACCTGTGTCAACTCTATTTTTTTTACGCGAGTAGAGAGAAAAAATCTGGGAGAAAAGAAGGAGCCAAGCTTGCTTGAGCGAACTTCTTTTCAACCCAGATTTGGACGAGCACCGCGATAACCCGAGAAATTTGCAAGGCATATTTCTCGGGTGACGCGAGTAGCTCGATGCTGCAAAGCATATTTCTTGCGTGATGCAAATAGCGAGAAAGGAGTGATTCCAATGGCTGAAAGCAGAAAACGTCAGACATCCGTATTTATATTATTAATATTAGCTGCAGGAACCGTTTATAAAGTTCCATATCTGAAGTCTGTTTTCTATGACCAGCTGGTAGCAAGCCTTGATATTACCAATACACAGCTTGGAATTCTTTCTTCCTTCTATGCAGGCGTAAAGATGTTAATTTATATTCCGTGCGGAATCATAGCAGACCGGCTGGATACCAAGAAATGCCTTGTCTTTTCCTTATTGGGAGAGGGAATTTTAACCGGTGCCTATGCACTGCTTCCTTCCTTTGGAATCCTGGAACTGATACAGGCACTGTTAGCACTGGTAAATGTATTTTTCTGGACCTCATTTATTAAGAGTATCCGAATCCTGGGTAAAAATATGGCACAGGGTAAAATCTTCGGATTAAGTGAAGGCTTTCGCGGAATTACCGGTTCCATAGCAACATTCATTGCATTAAAATGCGTGTCCATGATGGCAGAGACCGCACACTCTATCAGAGGAGCACTGCTTTTCTATGGAGCGTTGTATCTGGTGACAGGAATTCTCATTTTGTTTCTATATCCAGATGATATGGAAGAAGATGCAGACCATCATCAGACCTGGGCAGATTATGTAGCAGTCTTTAAGAAACCGGCAATCTGGATGGTATCACTTTTGATATTTACCACATACAGCATGCAGGTAGCTTTTGAATATACCACAACTTATATGACACAGGTACTGGGAATCGCCGCAGTTACCGTTGGAACCATAGCAACCATCCGGGATAATATCTGTGGAGTAATCGGAGCACCGTTAGCAGGCGCTTATGCAGACCGGGTGAAATCTTCCACAAAAGTGATTTCCTGGTTAATCGTAGTAGAAATTGTTTTATCCATTGTACTTTTCTTAAGTCCTGAGACACCAAAGATTGCATATGCTGCAATGGGATTTGTACTGGTGTTCAGCGTGGTACTCCATGGAGTCCGCGGAGTATATTATTCAACAATGTCAGAAACCGGAATACCGGTTTCCATGACAGCAACTGCAACGGCAGTAGTGGCAGTGCTTGGTTATACACCGGATATGTTTATGTCACTCTGGTGCGGACATATTTTAGATGCTTACGGCTATGAAACAGGATTCAAAAAAATATTTGCAATTATAGTTATTTTTGGAATCATTGCATGGGGCATCAGTCTTGTGATGCGCAGTTATCAGAAACGGCTTTTAGCAAAGCAGAAATAAAATAGCTTTTACGAGATTTCCTGCTTCCCGGGATTTGCAGGAGTCTCTGTAAATAGAAATAAAAAGTAAAGGAGATTTTCTTATGAGTGATGCAAAATCAAATAAGATGACAAAGTGGATTGGTTTTATTATCCTGACACTTGCAGCAGGTTTAATTTACCGTGTCCCATATTTAAAAACAGTATTTTATGACAACATGGTATCTGACTTCGGACTTACAAATACACAGATTGGTTTATTGATGACGGTGTATTCTTTGACAAAAACAATTCTTTATATTCCGGGGGGTATTCTGGCAGATAAATTTGACAACCGGAAAATGTTACTTGGTTCCACCGGCTTGCTGGCAATTTTAACATTCTGGTATGCAACTTCACCGGGGTTTGCCGTATTGAGAGTAATTTATTTCTTCCTGGCAATTTCTAACGTATTATTCTGGGTATCCTTTGTAAAGGCGGTCCGTTTGTTTGGCTCAGAGGATGAACAGGGTTCCGTATTCGGTTACAGCGAAGGAATCCGTGCAGTAGCAGGTTTAATTATTAACTTTGCGGCACTTGGTATTTTAGGTGTATACATTTCTTCCACCTGCCCGTTACGTTATGTCTTAATTTTCTATGGCATCGTATATGTGATTATGGGAGTGTTCATGTTCTTCCTGCTTCCACATGATGATAAGAAAGAAAATGTTGCAACTTCCTTTAAGGATTACATTAACGTATTGAAAGTACCAAGCGTATGGCTGGTAGCAATCCTGGTATTATGTGCATACAGCGTACAGGTTGCAGCAGAATATACCACAACATATCTTACAACCGTATTTGGCATGAGTGCGGTAGTAGCCGGAATCGTAGCAACCATTCGTTCTTATGGAATTGGAATTTTTTCCGCACCAATTATTGGAAAGGTTTCTGATAAAGTTGGTTCTTATACCAAGACATTAATCGGTTTATTTATGATTGAAATTATCTTTGGTATTGCATTAATCGCAATTCCTGGAAAACCAAACTTCTTAATCCTTGCAATCGTAGTAGTGCTGGCTTTAGCAACTGTTTATTATGCAGTTCGCGGTGTATACTATGCAACCATGGGGGAAGCAGGCGTTCCGGTAGCAATGACAGGAACCGCAACCGGTATTATTTCCGTTATCGGATATCTGCCGGATTCCTATGAAAATACTATTTTAGGTAACTTCTTAGACAAATATGCAGCAGGCGGTTTCAACTATGTATTCGGGACCATCGTAATATTTGCATTACTTGGAATCGGCGTATGCTTCATCATCCGCTTCGTTGGAAAAAGAAATAAAGCTCAGACTGAGAAATAGAGGAAATTGATATGAAAATAGCAATTACCTGCCACTATGCATCGCTTCCGGATGATCATCCTACCTGGAAGCGGGCAATAGAAGCAGCAGAAGTAGTATTAAGTGAAAAAGTAAATTTAAGCAAAGAAGAACTTTTTGATTTTGTTTCCGATGCAGATGCATTGATTTCAGGAACAGATTTCATCAAAGAAGATGTGATTGCAGAACTTCCGGACTGCTTAAAGGTAATATCAAGACCGGCGGTAGGCTATGACAGAGTAGATATTAAGGCTGCCAGAGCCCGTGGCATTGATGTATGCAATGCACCGGGAACTAACAGCAACGCAGTAGCAGAATTGGCAATGGGGTTAATGTTGTGCTGCGCAAGGTCACTTCCGTATCATTTTGCCAATACAAAGCAGAAATTATGGAAGAATGACAGAAATGGAATGGAGCTTACCGGAAAGACATTGGGAATCTTAGGATTAGGTGCAATCGGAAAAGAACTGGCAAAGAAAGCTGCCGCATTTGGCATGAAAGTATTAGGCTATAGCCGCCATATTGATGAAGCATTCTGCAAAGAATATGGAATCATACCTGCTGACCGGGAGACGATTTTGCAGGAAAGTGATGTTATTTCCCTGCATATGCCACAGACTCCGCTGACGAAAGAAAGTATCAATAAAGAAGCATTTGCACAGATGAAAAAAGGAGTCATTTTAATTAACACATCACGAGGTTATCTTGTAAACCGTGCAGATTTAGTGGATGCCATAAAGGCAGGAATTGTTGCATCCTATGGAACAGATGTCATGCAGGAGGAACCGCCGGAGACAGATGACCCGCTGTTTTCGCTGGATGAAGTTGTGATAACACCGCATATGGGTGCATCCACAGAGGAAGCACACATTAAAATGATGGATGTGGCAATGACGAATGCACTGGATATTCTGGAAGGAAAGGCTTGTAAGAACATTGTAAACTAAGGGAGGAAGAGAAACATGGAACAGACATTAAGAGATGGTCTGAATGACCAGATTTTATCAATAGAGGTATCACTGATTCGAAAATTTGATGAGCAGACCAGTGATGTACCGGATATTTTGAAATTAACATTAGGAGAGCCGGATTTTAATACACCGGAACATATCAAACAGGCAGCAATTAAGGGCATAGAAGAAAACTTTACCCATTATACCGCAAATGCCGGAATGCCGGATTTGCTAAAAGGCGTTGCCGCATTTATGAAGACAAAATATCATTTAAATTATGACCCTGCCGGTGAAATCTTAACAACGGTGGGAGCAGAGGAAGGTGTAGCAGCATCTATTTTAACTGCACTGAATCCGGGAGATAAAGTAATTGTGCCATCCCCGATTTATACCGCCTATGTTCCACTGATTCGTCTGGCGCGGGCAGTACCGATTACAGTAGATACCAGTGACACCGGAATGGTGCTGACACCGGAACGGTTAGAAAAAGCCATCGAAGAAAATGGTGGAGATATCAAAGCGATTGTATTAAATTATCCGAGTAATCCTACAGGAGTTACTTATTTAAAAGAAGAGCTTGCAGCATTGGCTGAAGTTATCAAAAAGCATCATATGCTGGCTATCTGTGATGAGATTTACAGCGAATTAACCTATGGCGATGAACCGCACCATTCCATGGCAGAATTTGCCAAGGAGAATACCATTGTAATCAATGGATTGTCCAAGTCCCATGCCATGACCGGATGGCGTGTCGGATTTATCTTAGCAAGTGCCGATATTATCAAAGAAATCCGCAAGACGCATATGTATCTGGTATCCAGCACCAGCTCCATTTCCCAGAAAGCAGCATTGGAGGCTGTAACAGCGGGTATAGATGATGCACTGGAAATGAGAAAAGAATATCAGAAACGGAGAGATTTCCTATATGAAAAATTAAGCGCATTGGGATTTGAAATTGCAAGACCAAACGGAGCTTTTTATATCTTTGCAAAGATTCCGGCAGGACAGATTCAGGATAGTATGCAGTTCTGCGTGGATCTGGCAAAAAAAGCACATCTTTCCGTGATACCGGGCATTGCCTTTGGCAAAGAGGGCGAGGGCTATATCCGTATCAGTTATGCGGCAGCCATGGAAAAATTAGAGGAAGCCATGCGCCGGATGGAAAGCTATATTCTTGGAAAATAATCTTTTATATAGAAAACATATTTATATCATTACTCTTAAAAGAGGGCAGGTACTGATTGTATCTGCTCTCTTTTTTAAAAAATGTTGCAACATAGGCAGATAGAAAGTATAATTAAAATTGGTTGTATTTACAGTAGAAAAGAGGATTCCCTATGTCAGAAAATGAAAAAGAGGAATTTGCATTTATCAAAGAGAAAATCAAGAACAAGCCATTAAATAAGAGACGTATTATTTTAAAAACGGCATTTACGGTTGTGCTTGCGGTTGTCTTTGGACTTGTATCCTGTTTTGTATTTACATGGATGCGCCCGGTGATGGAAGAGTGGCTGAATAAGCCGGAGGATACCAGGGTGAGCATCCCGAAAGATGAAGAGGTACAGCCGGATACGGAAGAAGAGACAAATTCCACGGAGACAGGTGTAGACGAGCCGGATGTAGAAGAAGGCTTAAAAGAGCTTACACCGGAGGAATATCAGAAATTACAGAGTAAGCTTTATGCGATTGGAAGCGAAGCAAATAAGTCCATTGTTACGGTGACAGGTGTGACCAGTGATGTGGACTGGTTTAACACGCCTTATGAGAGACAGGGACAGGCAAGTGGAGTCATTATTGCGGATACCGGTCAGGAGCTTCTGATTATGACAGAGCGCAAGGTCATAAGCGGAGCAAAATCCATTCATGTGACCTTCCTTGATAACAGCACCGTAGAAGCGGAGCTTAAAAACTATGACGGAAATACCGGAATTGCAATTTTAAATGTAAAACGTTCCGACATCGAAGAAAGCACTCTGGGCAGAATTAAAGTGGCAGTGCTTGGAAATTCACTTCAGACCACACAGGGCAGCGTTGTGCTGGCACTGGGCAGTCCGCTGGGAACGAATTTCTCCATATTGACAGGAAATATTACATCGACTTCTAACAGCATTTCCACCTTTGATGCAAACTACAATGTACTGACAACAGATATTGTGGGAAGTAGTCAGGGAAGTGGTGTACTGGTCAATCTCTCTGGTGAAGTGGTTGGAATTGTTATGCAGGATTACAGCAGCGGCGATGAGAATACGCTGACCGCAATTTCCGTTTCCCAGTTGAAAGACATTATCGAGAAGCTTTCCAATGGACAGGATATTCCGTATCTTGGACTGAAACTGACTTCTGTAACATCTGACATTGAAAAGGAATATGACATACCAAAGGGCGTATATATTAAATCAGTGGGAATTGATTCCCCGGCGATGGCGGCAGGTTTGCAAAGCGGTGATGTCATCGTAAAGATTGCCGGAGAAAATGTAGAGACAGCGCAGGCATATAAGAATGTGTTATCCGGGCAGACTCCGGGAGATGTTGTAAAGATTACCATAAAACGCCAGGGGGCAGCAGGCTATGTAGAAATCGAATGTTCTGCAACCGTTGGTGTACTAAAATAGAAAGAGGAAAATTATGCATTATATTGAAACATTACGCGAAGGCGAAAGAGTAAATGAAATCTATCTTTGTAAAAATAAGCAGTCAGCGCTGACGAAGGCAGGTAAGCCGTATGAAGCATTGATTTTACAGGATAAAACAGGCACACTGGATGCAAAAATCTGGGAGCCGGGCTCTGTGGGAATTGATGATTTTGACCGCTTTGATTATATCAATGTAGTGGGAGATATCACAAGTTTTCAGGGTGCATTACAGTTAAATGTAAAGAGGGTCCGGAAAGCAACCGAGGGAGAGTATGAACCAAAGGAATATCTTCCGGTCAGTGAATATAATGTAGATGAAATGTATGAGCAGTTACTTGGATATATTAAGCAGATGGAGAATCCATATCTTAAGAAACTGGCAGGCAGTTTCTTTATCGAGGATGCAGATTTTGCAAAACGTTTTAAATTCCATTCTGCAGCAAAAAGCGTACATCACGGTTTTGTGGGCGGACTTTTAGAGCATACTTTAAGCGTAACGAAGCTTTCTGCTTATTTTGCTGACAACTATAAGATTCTCAATAAAGATTTACTGGTTTGTGCCGCCATGTTTCACGATATCGGAAAGTTAGAAGAGCTTTCTACTTTCCCGGAAAATGATTACACTGACGAGGGACAGCTTTTAGGACATATCATGATTGGAGCCATGGAAATTGCAGAGCGCATCAAGACCATCGATGGTTTCCCGGTGAAACTGGCACATGAGATGGAACACTGTATTCTGGCACATCATGGAGAGTTAGAGTATGGTTCTCCGAAGAAGCCGGCATTACCGGAAGCTGTAGCATTAAGCTATGCAGATAATATTGATGCAAAGATGGAGACCATGCGTGAGCTTTTGGCAAACGTACCGGAAGGAGATACTCAGTGGCAGGGATTCAACCGTCTGTTTGAATCGAACATCCGCAGATCGAGTATATAAGAAATATGAAAAAAGATGACATTGTTACACTGACCATTGACGATATCGGAACTAACGGCGAAGGTATCGGAAGAACGGAAGGCATCACACTTTTTATCAAGGATGCTCTGCCGGGAGACATGGTTCGTGCCAAAATCATGAAGATGAAAAAAACTTATGGCTATGCCCGCCTGATGGAAATTCTTAAGGAATCCACCATGCGGACAACCCCGCCATGCCCGGAGCATAAGCGGTGTGGTGGCTGCCAGATCCAGGCACTTTCTTATGGGAGCCAGCTTAAGTTTAAGGAAAATAAAGTACGCAACAACTTAAAACATATCGGCGGATTTGAAAATCCAAAGGTCTTACCAACACTTGGCATGCAGGAGCCTTACCGCTACCGGAACAAAGCGCAGTTTCCGGTGGGGTATGATAAAGAAGGCAACCTGGTGGCAGGCTTTTTTGCGTCCAGAACCCATAACATTATTCCGGTGCAGGACTGCCTTTTGGGAAAAGAAGGCAACGGAAGAATCCTGTCCCTTATTTTAGACACCATGAAAGCCTATGGTGTTAGTGCCTATGATGAGAAAACCGGAAAAGGCTGCGTCCGCCACATCTTAATCCGTTACGGTGAGAAGACCGGAGAGTGGATGGTCTGCTTTGTCATCAACGGAAAGAAGCTGCCGCATGCAGAAAGTTTTATTGAAGTATTAAAAGATTTGCCGGGAATGACAAGTATTACTATAAATATCAATGAATCCCGGGGCAACGTGATTTTAGGAGAAGAAACTTATACCCTATATGGACAGGGTTACATTACAGATTATATCGGAACGATTTCTTTTCAGATTTCTCCGCAGTCTTTCTATCAGGTAAATCCGGTGCAGACAGAGGTGCTTTATAATAAAGCTTTGGAATATGCCAAGCTCACCGGCGAAGAAACGGTCTGGGATTTATATTGCGGTATCGGAACCATTTCCTTATTTCTGGCACAGAAAGCGAAGAAGGTTTATGGTGTGGAAATTGTACCGCAGGCAATCGCAGATGCCAAAGAGAATGCCCTTCGAAATCACATTTCCAATGCAGAATTTTTCGTTGGGAAAGCAGAGGAAGTCTATCCGGCATACTGTGCCGCCCATGGCGAGGAAGCCCGTGCAGAAGTTATCGTAGTGGACCCGCCACGCAAAGGCTGCGAGGAATCCCTCCTTGCCATGATGTGTGAGATGGCACCACAGCGTATCGTCTATGTAAGCTGTGATTCCGCAACTCTGGCCCGGGATTTGAAATATCTTTGCAGCCATGGATATGACCTCGTGGAGGTGCAGCCGGTAGACCAGTTCGGCCATACGGTGCATGTTGAGAGTGTTTGTCTCCTCTCTAAGAAATGCCCAGTTTAAGCGGGTTTGAGGACTATATTGGCTAGAACATATAAAAAAAATAAGCCTGTTAAATATGTGCGTTAATCGAAAAATAGGTTACGGGTGTAGTGAAAATAAACCTTTTGGCGTAGCTTACAATAAGTGCGCTGAAAGGTTATTTTTATATGATTATGTGTGCAATAGAGTATGGTGCTGTACGCAGGATTTTATACAGGTTTAGATTGATTTTCGGCGTCTCTACGCTTATAATAAAAGATAGGGTAAGATGTCGTATTTTAGAACTTTATTGAGGTAAGAAAATATGGAGTTTATGACTATTAAAGAAGCAGCAGTAAAATGGAATTTATCAGTTAGAAGAGTGCAGACCATTTGCAATGAAGGAATGATAGAAGGGGCTATGAAATTTGGTAATACATGGGCCATTCCAAAGGATGCTGTAAAACCAGTGGATAAAAGAATTAAGTCTGGGAAGTATATCAAGTCCTGATTTTGGGACACCAGTTGTGAGAAAATTCTATTAGGATAGGAGAACGCTACCCTTATTACATTAGATTACAGGAGGATGGTTATGTTACCAGCAGCAGTGAAAAACAAAATTGAACAGATATGGCTTGATGTTATAGCCGGAGGAGTGTCGCAGCCAACAGAAGTTATTGAGCAGTTAACATATCTTATGTTTGTAAAACAGATTGATGAGCGTGAGGCAGACATCGAAACAGCAGAACTGCTTTCAGGTCAGAAACAAACACATATATTTGGAGAATCAAAAGAAGAACAGGCACTTCGTTGGAGAAATTTCAAAGGTATGGAAGCACGTGAACTTTATAAGCATTTTGTAGAGCATGTATTTGTATTCCTTATAAATATGAATTCAGATGAGAATTCTGCATTTTCTAGATATTTGAAGCATGCAACATTTAAGATTAATGAGCCATTGGCACTTCAGAAGGTAATAACGGGATTAGAGGATTTATTTGAAAATGATATAAAAGATTTGGATATGCAGGGTGACTTATATGAGCATATGCTTGGTAAATTGAACTCTGCTGGTAGACTTGGTGCCTTTAGAACTCCAAAACACATCAGAGATATGATGGTTAAGTTGATGGCTCCTACGCCAGATACAAAGATATGTGATCCGGCTTGTGGTACAGCAGGATTTCTTATTTCAAGTGCAGAGTATATTAGAAGCCATTATGGAAGTAAGATGTCTGATGAACAATGGAAAAAGTATGCGACTGAAACATTTACCGGATTTGATACAGATGAAACTATGTGTAGATTATCATGTATGAACCTTATGCTTCATTCAGTAACAAATCCACAGCTTAATAAACAGGATAGTGTGTCTAAGGATTATCAGGTGAAAGATACCTATGACCTTATTCTTGCTAATCCACCTTTTAAGGGTACATTAAATAAAGAAAATATAAGCGAATCATTATCTGCAATTACAAGTACAACAAAAACGGAATTACTGTTTGTAGCACTATTTACACGTTTACTTCGTGTTGGGGGAAGATGTGCTTGTATCGTTCCGGATGGTGTTTTGTTTGGTTCGTCAAATGCTCATAAGAACCTTCGTAAAGAGCTTATTGAGAATCAATACTTAGAAGGTGTGATTTCTATGCCTTCTGGTGTGTTTAAGCCATATGCCGGAGTATCAACAGCGATTCTTATTTTTACAAAGACAAACGCAGGTGGTACTGATAAGGTTTGGTTTTATGATATGAAGTCTGATGGCCATACGCTTGATGATAAACGCCAGCCAATTGAAGAGAATGACATTCCTGATATTATTGAGAGATTTCATAATAAAGAAAATGAAGTGTCTCGTGATAGAACTGAACAAAGTTTCTTGGTTGATAAGCAGGAAATTGTTGATAATGATTACGACCTTTCAATAAATAAGTATAAGAAAACAGAATATGTAGCAGTTGAATATCCACCTACAGAAGAAATTCTTGATGAAATTGAAAAATTGAATGCCCAGATTGCGGAGAAAACAGCAGCATTTAGGGCATTACTTGGAAAATAGGAAAGAAAGGGTCTCATAAATTGAGGTTTGTAGGGATGGAAGATGGAAAGAAAAAGAGTTCCTCTTGGTAATTATATAACAGAGTATTCTGTCAGAAATAGGAGTGGTGAGGATATTCCAGTTTATAGCGTTACCAATAGTCAAGGGTTCTGTACAGAGTATTTTGATAAAGAAGTAGCAAGCAAGGACAAAACAACATACAAAATAGTTCCAAGAGGCTATTTTGCATATAATCCTTCTAGAATAAATGTAGGTTCTGTGGATTGGCAAAGATGTGAAGGAAGAGTAATTGTTAGTCCCTTGTATAATGTGTTTTCGGTATCTGAGAAAATGGAACAGCAGTATTTGTTTTATTTTCTTAAAAGTAATGTTGGAAGGCAAATGATTAAAGCGAAAGCTTCTGGTAGTGTTCGTGATAATTTAAAAATGGACATGCTTAAGGAGATGACAATTCCTGAAAGAACAATTGAAGAACAGAAAAAATGTGTTGCTACATTAGATGCGCTGAAAACAATTATATCGTTATGGGAAAAAGAATTAGAAAAATTGGATGAGCTCATTAAAGCCCGATTTGTCGAGATGTTCGGGGATATAGCAACAGGCAATTACAAGTATGATACAAGAAAGCTTGGAGATGTCGCAAATGTTGGTTCGAGCCATAGAGTTTTTACTACAGAATTTGTTAAAAAGGGTATTCCTTTTTATAGAGGAACAGAGATAGGTGAGTTGGCTAATGGCAATAAGCCGGCAGAACCATTTTATATCTCTGAAGAACATTACAATAGATTAGTATATAATGATACAAAACCACAAGTAGGTGATTTGCTGCTACCATCTATTTGCAATAAGGGACAAGTGTGGATGGTGGATACGGATGAACCATTTTATTATAAAGATGGTCGAGTCCTTTGTATATCACCAGACAGAGAAATTTTTGATACAAAGTACTTGGAATATTTTATGAGAGCTAAAACATTGGTGGAGTATCCTAAGTTGGGATCTGGATCTACATTTGCAGAGTTTAAAATTTTCATATTGAAAAATATTGATGTTTTGATTCCACCAAGAGAGTTACAAGAGCAATTTTCAATGTTTGTCCACCAAGTCGACAAATCAAAAGTTGCGGTGCAGAAGGCACTAGAAGAGTCACAACTATTGTTTGATAGTTTAATGCAGGAATATTTTGGATAATATAAGGCATTTGCCGGTGCAGGATGTTGGTATATCGAATATGAAAAGAGGTATACCAACATGGAAGAAAAAATTGTAAAAGTACTAAATGAAATGACAGAGTATTTGTCAGTATCACAGATGAAGAAACTTCAAGAAGTGATATTAAGAACTTTTGCAGAAAATGAGCCAAATAAGATAGAAATATCTAATGAAGAATTTTTAAAGATGTTTTTGGATGCCAAAAAAGTGGAAGGTTGTTCAGAAAGGACAATTAATTATTATCGAGTTACAATAGAACATTTGCTTTCGAATATTAGTACTATGGTCAGAAAGATATCAACGGAGGAAATTAGAGAATATCTTGCAGAATACCAAAAGAGAAATAATTGTACAAATGTGACAGTTGATAATATACGACGAAATATTTCTAGTTTTTTTTCATGGTTGGAAGAAGAGGATTATATCTTAAAAAGTCCAATGAAAAGAATACATAAAATTAAAACAAAAGTTGTTGTAAAGAATGTTATTTCTGATGAGGGAATAGAAAAACTGCGAGATAATTGTTATGAATTAAGAGATTTAGCCATTATAGATTTATTATATTCAACGGGAATAAGAGTTGGTGAATTAGTAAATTTGAATATTGATGATATAGATCTTGATGGCAGAGAATGTGTTGTTTATGGAAAAGGTGATAAAGAGAGACGTGTATACTTTGATGCAAAAGCAAAGGTACATTTGAAAAATTACATAGACAGCAGAACGGATGAAAATGAAGCATTGTTTGTAACATTGGATTCGCCGCATGAACGTTTGAAAATAAGTGGTGTGGAAATTAGATTACGTCAACTTGGCAAACGATTGAATCTTGATAGAATTCATCCTCATAAATTTAGGAGAACAATGGCGACAAGAGCCATTGATAAAGGAATGCCAATTGAGCAAGTACAAAGAATACTTGGTCATTCACAGATAGATACGACTATGCAGTATGCCATGGTCAATCAAACAAATGTTAAAACATCCCATCAAAAGTATATGACGTAATGCCAAATTGAGGTTTGTAGGGATGGAAGATGGAAAGAAAAAGAGTTCCTCTTGGTAATTATATAACAGAGTATTCTGTCAGAAATAGGAGTGGTGAGGATATTCCAGTTTATAGCGTTACCAATAGTCAAGGGTTCTGTACAGAGTATTTTGATAAAGAAGTAGCAAGCAAGGACAAAACAACATACAAAATAGTTCCAAGAGGCTATTTTGCATATAATCCTTCTAGAATAAATGTAGGTTCTGTGGATTGGCAAAGATGTGAAGGAAGAGTAATTGTTAGTCCCTTGTATAATGTGTTTTCGGTATCTGAGAAAATGGAACAGCAGTATTTGTTTTATTTTCTTAAAAGTAATGTTGGAAGGCAAATGATTAAAGCGAAAGCTTCTGGTAGTGTTCGTGATAATTTAAAAATGGACATGCTTAAGGAGATGACAATTCCTGAAAGAACAATTGAAGAACAGAAAAAATGTGTTGCTACATTAGATGCGCTGAAAACAATTATATCGTTATGGGAAAAAGAATTAGAAAAATTGGATGAGCTCATCAAAGCCCGATTTGTCGAGATGTTTGGAACATTGGATAATCCAAGTCAAGAGTTTGCAAAAGCAACGTTAAAAGAGTTATGCAATAAAATTACTGACGGTAAACATGGTGGTTGTAAGGCAGAAGAAGGGACGGAAAGGTATTTCGTTGGTGCTAGAGAGATATATGATGATGAAGTTCATTATAATACAGCACCGGAAATAAATATTGATGAATTTGAAAAGGACTATAAGCGCTGCAATATTGAAATAGGAGATTTTCTTATTGTTAACACAGGAGCGACTATTGGTAAGTCTGCAATTGCAACTGATGAAAGGACAGAACATACATTATTACAAAAAAGTGTGGCTTTATTGAAGGTTAAGAAAGAAGTGTTAAATCCTGTGTTCTTGAAGTGGTGTTACAGGGTAAATACCCAAATGTATATTGTCAAGAGTGCATCTGCGCAGCCAAATCTGTTGCTTTCTAAGATTAATGCGACAGTTATTTACGTTCCAAACATAGAACTGCAAAATCAGTTTGTATCATTTGTAGAACAAGTCGACAAATCAAAAGTTATAGATATAAATATCATCCTGAAGGGAGGCGTTTACAATGGAAATGAATTTTTCGTTTCTTGAAGAAAAAAGAGAATATGAATTATTTGCAAATGCATGTATTGATGCTGAGAGAATATTAGAATCTTCTCCGGTAATGAGTGCGGTGGCATCCAGAAAAGCATTGGAACTTTGTGTGAAGTGGGTTTATTCCATTGATTCAGTATTAAAGCCAATTGAGTATAGGGAAGGTCTGCAATCATTGTTGCATAACAATGGATTCCCGTCGTTAATGGATTACACATTGTGGAAAAGACTTCAATACATTGTGCGTAATGGGAATGAGTCAGTACATACATCTAAACGCTTAGATAGGGATGATGCAGTATTGTCTCTTAACATATTGTTTGATTTTGTCGAATGGATTGATTATTGTTACGGAAGAGACTATATAGAGCGTGATTTTGATGAAGCGAAGATTCCGGATGCAACTAAAGAAGCAGAATCTATTCTGGAACAATATAAACAGGTTATCAAGGATGTTCAGAAAAATGCTGATAAAATTGTAGACGAGAAAGATAAAGAAATTGAACGTCTGTTAAAGATGAATGAAGAGCTTCGTCAGGAAATGAAAGCGAAGAAATCAAAGAATGTAAAAGAACGAGAATATATATATGATTCAAATATGCCTGAATGGTTGACAAGAAAGCGATATATTGATGCAGACCTTAAGGCTAATGGATATATATTTGATCAGGATGCAAAACGAAATTGTGTAGAAGTGGAGTATCCTGTTGTTGGTATGCCTAATGAAACAGGAACAGGTTACGTAGATTACGTTATCTGGGGTGATACCGGTAAAATAATTGCAGTTTTAGAGGCGAAAAAAGCCAGCGAAAGTGCGGATAAAGGACGAAACCAGGCTAAGTTATATGCTGATTGTATTCAGAATATGCAGGGATTTAGACCGGTTATGTTTTACACAAATGGTTTTGAAACATTTCTCTGGGATGATGAAAACAGTGCTCCTCGAGTTGTTAGTGGTATGTTTCCACAAAAAGATATCAATGCGATGATTGAGCGGAGATACATTAAGAAACCGGTTAGCAGCGTACAGATTGATGAAGAGATTACAAACCGCTGGTATCAGCTAAGAGCTGTTACAAAGTGCTGTGAGAATTATGAAAAGGGTATTAGAAAATGTTTGCTTGTAATGGCAACTGGAACTGGAAAGACAAGAACTGCAGCGTCTGTTGTTGATGTTATGACTCGTAGCCAGATTATGGGGAGAGTTTTGTTTTTGGCAGATAGAAAGGAATTGGTGAAGCAGGCAAAGAATGCTTTTTCTTCATATATACCTAATACAACTATGTGCAATCTTTTGCTTAATAAAGATGAGCGAAATGCAAATATTGTTTTTTCAACTTATCCAACGATATTACACGCGATTGATACGATGAAAAATTCAGATGGTTCAAGATTTTTTTCGCCGGGATATTTTGATTTAATTGTAATAGACGAAGCGCATAGAAGTATTTTTAATAAATATAGAGCTATTTTCGAATATTTCGATGCGTGCTTATTAGGTTTAACCGCAACTCCTAAGAAAACGGTTCACCAATCAACATATGAATTTTTTGATATGAAAAATAACATGCCTACCGATGTTTACGAATACGATGAAGCAGTAAATAAAGACCATGTACTAGTACCGTTCTATTTGATTGAGACTGCTACCCAAATACCGGATGATGGAATTACATATGAAGATCTGGATGAAGAAGAACGTGAAGCATACGAGGATGAGTTCTATGAAGATGAAGGCTTACCTGAACGTATTCCGCCGGAACGAATAAACAAATACATTTTCAATATTGATACGGTTGATATGATGATTTCTGATTTGATGAATAATGGCATCAAACATAAGAATGGAAATCATGTTGGTAAAACTATTATTTTTGCCCAGAATAAGAAACATGCGCAGTTTATTGTAGAGAGATTTGATAAATTGTATCCGCAGTATAAAGGTGCTTTTTGTAAATTAGTAGTTTGTGATGAACCATATGCAGAAAAGAATCTAGAAGATTTCAAAAAGGCAGATGAGTATCCTTTTATAACAGTTACAGTGGACATGTTAGAAACAGGTGTAGATGTTCCTGAAATTACAAATTTAGTATTTGCAAAAAAAGTGTATAGCAGAATTAAGTTTGCTCAGATGATTGGACGAGGAACACGCCTTTGCAGCAACCTATTTGGAGAAGGAGAAGATAAAAAAGAGTTTTATGTATTTGATTATATGCGCAATTTCCAATTCTTTGACGAACATCCCAAAGGCAAAGAGTTGGGTGTAACAATTGCGCCTATAACAGCAAGATTTATCCGGATGGTGCAGATAATCAGACTTTTACAGGATGCTTCATATGCAGAGATGGATTATCAAGTAATTCGTGAAGATATGGTAGATCATGTTGTTAGTGATGTGCAAGGGATGAATCCGGAACGTATAGAAGTTCGCTTGGAACTTAGATATGTGGAGCAGTATAAGGTTAGAAAGGTCTATGAATGCTTAGATGATGTGAGTAAAGAAGAAATAATCGGTCATCTTGCAAAATTAGTCGTATCCGGTGAAAAAGATGAAGCGGCGATAAATTTTGATGTTACCATGTATGGATTGATGTTATCTACTATGGCTGGTGGCAAGAACTTTAGTAAACTAAAAAGACATGTTGTAAGTAATGCCAATACACTTCTTTCAGAATGTGCTACTATTCCGGATGTTAAAGCAAAAATACCAGAATTGAAGGAACTTACAAATGATAATTATTGGAACGCTAAGGATATTCTTAAGTTTGAAGAAACAAGAAAATCTCTTAGGGATATTATGAAATTTATCCCACCAAAGAAAGTAAAGATACACTATACCGATTTTGAGGATGAAGTGGTATTCAGAGAAGAAGGCAGAAAAGTAGATATGGGTTCTTCTGATTTCGAGGATTACAGAGCAAAGGTGAATGAGTATGTAGAAGCCCATAAGAACCAGCCTGCAATCAATAAGTTATTACATAATGAACCTATTACTGCTGATGATTACAAAGAACTGGAGAGAATTTTCACGGAAGAACTCGGAACTGTAGAAGATTATCAGACAAATTATCAAGATACACCATTTGGGCTGTTGATAAGAAAAATTGCTAAAATGGATAGGGACGCTGCATATGCTGCATTCTCAACATTCATTGCAGAAGAGAGACCTAATGCCGAGCAGATTCATTTCATTGAACAGGTGGTAGATTATGTGGTTGAGAACGGATATATCAATAATGTACTTGATTTAATGAAGGCACCATTTGATAGACCATATAAGTTCAGTGTGATTTTTACTAGAGAAGAGCAGATAAAGTTTGTGCAGGTGATTAATAGTATTAAGAGTAATGCTTTGGTAGCGTAATTGATTTTTGATTATGGTAAAAATATTTGAACGAAATTAAAAGGCTGGATTTAGGATAAGAAGGAAGAAGGTATACATTTTGGATAAAAGAGCAAGATACTATAAAAATAAGAGATATTTTGAATCAGACGATTTCAAAAAGTCAACAGGAGTTAAACAAGGACTGCGTTTGTGTGGAAATGAAGATGAGATTAAAGTTGCAAATCAACTATCAAAGTTCTTCAAAATTACATTTTCAAAGGAAGGAACTTTTAAAACGACCTCATATGTTTTCAATTTTTTGCAACCAGGAGAAGAGTTTAGAGAGTATTATAATTTATATAATGAAGTGTTGCTTTTGTTTTCTCCGTATACAGAATTTGAAAGCAGAACATTGGATTTTGTAGATAAGACGTTAGAGGAATTTGATAATCGATTAGATAAAGTGTGTGTATTTTTGGTAAGTAGGGATGGGGATATTGAAACAAAAATCAATGGGTTAAACACTACTAATAAAGATTCAAGAATAATAGTACCTTTTACATATGCAGAAATACTTCAAAATGGCATATCAAAAACGGATATTAGTACTAAGCTTAGAAAATACTTTTATAGTAGAGATTTATTTGCTTTAGAATCACCGTTAAAGACAGAAGCGTATTTTTATGGTAGAAATACATTGATACAGAAATTGTACGATAAATATTTAATCGGAGAACAAAGTGGTCTTTTTGGATTGAGAAAAACGGGTAAAACATCTGTATTATATGCGCTTGAAAGACAAATGGTTTTAAGAAGTGGCTGTTCTGTATATATTGATTGCCAGAATCCGGGAATATATATGCTTCGTTGGTATGAATTGCTTCAATTCATAGTTACAGAAATTTGTAAAAAATATGAAGTTAATAAAAAAGTGATTGATGACGATTATTCAGAAAAGAAAGCGGCACTGACATTTGAACGTGATATGAAAGAAATAAATGGGGTGTTAAAGACAAGAGTTATGTTTATGTTTGATGAAATAGAGCATATTTGCTTTCAAACATCAGATAAAGAACACTGGAGAAATGGAGAGGACTATTGCATGTTTTGGCAAACAGTACGTTCCGTATTCCAAAAGCAACCTGAATGTTTTACATTTCTAATCGCAGGTGTTAATCCGCTTTGTATAGAAACGGCTTATGTTAATAATGTAGAGAATCCTATTTTTTCAATGATATCAATAGAGTATTTGAACTTGTTTGATTTGTCAAATGTAAAAGATATGATAGGTCATATAGGAAAGTACATGGGACTAAATTTCGATGAAGAAATATATACAAAACTTACAGAGGATTACGGCGGACATCCTTTTTTGATTCGTCATATATGTAGTTTAATAAATAAAGACATTAGTTTGGATAGACCATGTCAGGTGTCTAAATATGAGTACGCTACAAAGAAAAAAGAATATGACGCTAAAATAGTTCATTATGTTGAGATGATATTGGGGGTTCTGAAGACCTGGTATCCTAAAGAGTATGAGTTGTTAGAAATTCTTGCAGTTGATGGAGTGCAAGAATTAAAGAAGAATTTAGAATATAAAGCAAAAGAAATGCAACATTTACTGGGATATGGAATTGTTAAAGAAGTAAATGAGAACTTTTATATTACAATAAATGCGGTCAATTTATATTTAGAAAATACTCATAAGCTTCAAGGGAAAAAGACATCAAAAGAACAAGCATGGAGCGAGGTAAGTAAGAGAAGGAACGTACTTGAAGATAAATTGAGAAAGATCATGTTACTTAGAATGACAATGCAGTATGGCAGCAAAAAGGTAAAGGGAAAACTGCTAGAAGTTGTTGAATCTGGAAGAAAGGAACGTGAAAAACTTCAAGATTTAGAAATAAACGATTTGATAGAAAATCATTTTTATTTATTAGATGTCAAACAGGTCATTTTAAAGAATTGGTCATTGTTTGATGTTACTTTTATTGATAAAGTTAAGTTTGAAAATTTTCTTGATGTAATTAATAAATATAGAATAGATGCTCATGCTAAAACGATAGAAGAATCTGATTTGCTCATGCTTACACTTGCATTTAACTGGTTTGATGAACGAATAGAGGATTTGCCAGTCTAATGGTTACAAATTTTTCTAAAGAAGAATGACATATGGTTTGTAGAATAGTAAACCTGTACAAAGTAATGGGCGAAGGATCATCCGACGCCCATGGTATTTTTGTTGATTTCAAGAAGTTTCTTATATTCATTAACAAATGATACAACGTACTATCTTCGTTACAAAGATACTTTGTATAGCTGACGTGAAGTCCTTGAGCAGACCGGAATGTTTTTTGATATATCTTCATATAAGTCTATTGCTGCCTTTACTTCCTCGGAGGACTGGCTTGTGTTTATGGGCAACTTATTTAATGTATTCACAGTATAACAGAAAATACTCTGATGAAATAAGGAGCTGCATTGAGAAAACTTTACTTGAAAAAATAAATACAATAAGAGTTCAGAAATCTGTTTATGAATACCGAGAGTTTTGGTGGATTCTTATTTTTAATAAATGTCCATTTATTACTAACGCATCACAAAATGCAATAGATAATGCTATTACTTTCTTAAATGTTCCTACGGCTTCAGGATGTACACATACTTTGGTTGATATTTTTAAGAATTACCTACAGAATAGTCCTATTCAGTTTTTTGATTGGGATATAGAACGCAATGATTTCCTTAGAACATTAACTTTTAAAACTCATGAGAAGAGCATATTTAAAAACTATAAAGAAAATGCTATTTCCTTAGCGTGGGGAAGCATTTAAATGGGAGTGTCATAGTTGAGGATAGAAGATATTGAAATAAAACCTAATAATAAGAGATTTGATGAAAAAAACTGGGATATCAATGAATGGCGTAAAGAATATCCGGTAGATTATTTTAATTTGTCTGCTATGCTAGTTAAACCAGATGAGGCTATATTACGAGATGAGGTTTTTAAAGCGCTTTATAAGATCATTAGGTTGTATATCCCGGATACGGTTTATAAGTATTATTCTTTAGATGTATCTGAAAAACGAGATGAAGAAAATCTTGATACGCTGTATAAGGGAAAAGTATATATGTCAGAAATCAAAGGATTCAATGATCCTTTTGATGGACGTGCATTTTTTTATAATCCTAAAGAATTGGAGAATATTGAAAGGTTAAAGCATTGTGGGGGCAGGCTCATTGACGATTTTAGCGAATTTGTAAGAGTTTCTTGTTTTACCGGTAATGGAGTTCAAAGTATGCCAATGTGGGCACATTATGCAAATAATCATAAGGGTTTTTGCGTTGCATATGATGTAAAAGATAGTATGGATTTGAAGTCTTGTCTTTTTCCCGTTCAGTACACAAATCAAAGACTTGATATTTCATCGGAAATGGTGAGGCAAGTTCAAAAATTCGTAAAATCCATAGATGAAACGCATCAAAAGGGGAACTTAGTGACGATGTTGGAGGATAAAACTCTTATATATCTTCCGCAGTTGCTTTACAATATTAAACATTCATCATGGTCATATGAAAAGGAGTATAGGTGTATCATTGCTTCGACTGCAAATGGGATGCCTTTCATTGATGCAAAGCCAAAAGCGATTTATATTGGAAGAGATTGTTCTGATAAGAATGCTGATTGCTTGTTTGATATAGCAGACGAGCATGAAGCTAAAATTTATAAAATGGGTTTTGATGATTGTGTTGACAGTTATGAACTTTATTACTATGAATTTTACAAATGATACATAAAATCTACACAGTAATAAAGAATTTTATTATCGGTTGTGAGATTATTCATTTTTTAAATAATAACAGGTATAAATGTAGCAGAAGATGCCGCAAGGATTGTATCAGCAATTCAAATCATTATGGCTATGAATCAATAACAGATAGATTACAAATAACGAAAATATGGAAGGAGCTGGTTTATATATGACAATTGAAGAAATGAGAGAGCTTCTTACGAAGGATGAGAAAATTACGGTCGAATATAAGGCTTGCCAGAATGGAATACATGATGATGTGTATGAGACTGTGTGTTCATTTTCTAACAGGTATGGTGGCTATATTATCATGGGTGTTGAGGATGGTGGAAAGCCGATAGGTATTAACAAGAAGCTGATTAAGGATATGAAGAAGAACTTTGTTAATCAGCTTAACAACCCAGATAAAATGTCACACACCTTGTATCTGTCTATAGAAGAGATTGAATACGAGGGAATGACTTTGCTATGGGTTTTTGTGCCACCAACATCAACTGTGGAAAAATGTGCAAACAGAATTTATGATCGTAATGAAGATGGCGATATGGATATTACGGATTCGCCTATTCAGTTGCAGAATTTGTATAACAGAAAAAGTAACACTTATGCTGAGAGAAAAATATTTCCTTATGTTACAACAGCAGATTTAAGATTGGATTTGCTAGAAAAGGTAAGAAATCTGGCAAAGAGTAAAAAGCCGGGAATTGAAGGTAAATATAGATAATACAAAAATCGCACCCGCTAAACTGCAGGTGCGATACTTTTGTCAATATTACGAGTCCTACGCAACTCCAGGACGGAACAACATATGACTTTAGTAATATTATACACCATATTTGTATGAAGTCAAACAAAAAATTATTCAGATAAATCATTAGAAAATTCTTCACTTAAAAGGTTTTCATCATTATCAGAAGTAGTAAATTTCTCGCTTACAGGATAGGAGAAGTTTTTGCCCATTTTCTGAAAGCCATATTCCAGATAATGTGATTTGGGGATGAAGTTGTTTTCCGTAAGATTATGTAGTTTGGCGAAAAGCGCTACAAGCCATTTCTGAAATTCTGCTTCTGGTTCTTTTTGATCAAGCCCATTTTCATAATAATGCCTCACGATACCAGCAAATATATCGGCGAACTGCACTGCAGGAGTTACAGCAGAGCTGACAAACAAGGGCATTTCTAATATGTGATGGAAAGAACGTCCAAACTTCGTTTTGAACAGAAAACCTGTAATTGCCTCAGCAATTTTTCGGTCAGCATCCTCATGTACCTCATCAAATATCATCATTGCTTTGCCATAGTGATGATGGTTACAGTAAAACTCAACCTTTTTTAAAAGAAGGTAATACTGCTTCGGAAGATGATGTTCCGGAACAATAATTGGTTCATCTGGCTTGTCCATAATTACAGCGAAAATAGCAGCGTCATAAGAGGTAATGATGTCTACCATGCCCTCAACATATGCTTTATTATTTGTACGATTCTTGGTAATTGTCGCTTCACGAATAAGTTTTGTAGACTTTATTTCGTCCTGTTTTCCATAAATAGAATCTTTTAATTTGTATATCTGATTTGTGATTGGTTTAATATCATTCTCATGGATACAGACACCAAGCAGGATAGGATTCTTGGCTTTTTTGTAGCCGATATGATAGGAGCGGTTGTCTTTGTACGGATGTGCGTATTTGATGACTTCCGCAATGGTGCTTTTGATCAGAGAGTGGAATCCGGACAGGTTGAACGTATTGTTCAGCGAATGATAAAATTGCTTGAAAAATAAGGAAAGGTTTATTTATAGCATTTATCTGCAACAGGATTCAGTCATTCGAAAAATTCGAATAGCTCATAATTACAAGAATGGTCAGTTATCCGATAATTTTGGATAACTGCTGGTAGCGGTTATTCACAGGGTGAAATTGGAAAAACAGTATTTACCCAATTCGCAAATCAGTTTAAATGAACTATTCGGAATTTCCGGATAGTTCAAATCTAATGGAAGCTAGGGCATATGTGATACCGATAAAATAATGACCGGATACCAGGTCGAGACGGTGAAATCCGGCAACTCAACTCCCTGAGAGTGTATGGCAAATTCGTGCTCAGAGCGGATGAATTGTGTAGAAATTGAGCGGCTTTTACTGTCTCAACTGTCGAGACAGTGGCAGGGAGCGGCAGTGTAAAATTGCCTTGCATTATATAGATAGCAAAGGCCTTATACAGATTTGTTCCCATAGACTTCAATGGTTGAGACCTTGATATGGATGTCAATTTTGCCACAGATTGCATCTGTTTGTAGCTGTGAATGTGCGGTTTCAGAAGGTATGGACATGTTTCCGTTTTGAACGGATATGTTTCCGCGAACGGGCACAATACCTGACATCAATCAGAAGGTATCATGCCATGTGGAGACGGTTGTCTTACTTTCCAAGGACGCTAAAGGTCCGGTGAACCTTTGCTCAGCGCGGACCGAAGTGGAACGGAGAATGGTCGACAGCAGAAAAGTGAAGGTGGACTTCTCTCTGGAGGATATGGATTTATCTGAATTCAAAGGAAAAGCGACATATGAGTAGATAAAGGCATATGTACTTGAACAGACAGGACTTAAGGTTTCATCACTGTATATCGCACAGATTAAGAAGAAGTGTGGACTGGATGTCCTTTTTGCTGATATGGAAGTGTTCAATGGACAAGGTAATGATACTGAGAGATATTAAAACTGATAGGAATGATATCTATCTTATCTATTGTTACTTGTTCTGATTTCTCCATTCCCGTGGGGAGACACCATAAATATTTTTAAATGCACGGGAAAAATGAAGCTGATTTTCGTATCCGACAGCAGAGCCGACATCTGCAATGGATAAGGAAGTCAGCTTTAATAATTCCGTAGCCTTTACCATGCGGTAGTTCATAAGAAATTCCTGCGGGGAGCGGCCGATCGAGTTGCGGAAGATTTTTCCGAAATAACTCCGGTTGATGCCACATACCGCAGCGATATCTTCAATCGAAATATTATTCTGAAAATTCTGTTCCATATAATTGATCGCTTCTTTTATATAATAATCACTCATGCGTCCGCTGGAGACCAGCTTTGTCGATTGTGCCGACTGTAGCAGATAATCCAAAAACAGATACAGATGCCCAATCAGATGGAAGGAGGATTCCTGCGGATGATTGACGATATAAAGCATTTCATCGGCAAGCTTTTCCCGTAATTCTTTGGAGTGTGAATGATAAATGGGCGCGTCTTTGCACAAATCTGTGACACTTAAAGCCTCTTTTACACGTAAGCCGTCAAATTCGATCCACATATATTCCCATGGAAGCTGTTCATCGGCAATGTAAGTATTGATCTGCCCCGGGAAAATCATAAATCCCTGTCCGCTTTTTACGGAATAGGTCTGTGTATCCCCGTTTGCATTGTCTGCCATGAGAGTTCCGGTTCCGGAAAGAATGTAGTGAAACAGGTAGTGGTTGCGTGTTGCAGGCCCGAATGAATGGCCGGGATCACATTGTTCATATCCAAACTGATACATGCACAGATCGATAAAATTTTCATTTGGAAAAATATTAAAAAATGTATTACTCATAAAACACTCCGTATATACCAAAATGCGATATTTGTATCTATTATAGCACAAAATATTGCATTTGGGTATAAAATTAAAAAAAAACTGGTATTTAAGGATGCATAAAGGTATGTTATAATCAGATTATCAAAAAGGTAAGCGGATATATTTAAGAAAAGGAGAGAAGAATATGGCAAAAAGAAGTATTTTCCGCAGTGTTGCGGTGGTGCTCGCATTTGGCATGTGCATGACGGGGCTAGCCGGATGCGGAAGTGAAAAAAGGGCAGACGGGAAAACCGAAATCGAAGTGGTTTCCTACAAACCGGAAGCAGTTAAGGCATTTGAAAAGATTGAAAAGCGGTTCAATGAAACACATGATGACATCCATCTGACGATTTCATCTCCAAACGAAGCAATGACCATTTTAAAGACACGTTTTATCCGGGAGGATTATCCGGACATCATCGCAATCGGAGGAGACATCAACTATTCCAACTTTTTAGATGCAGATCTGTTTGATGATATTTCCGATCTGGATGAAGTCCAGACCGTAAAACAGGCATATCTAGATATGGATAAGGAACTGGAGTTTATTCCAAAGGATGGCACGTATGCACTTCCATATGCGGCAAACGCGGCAGGAATTTTATATAACAAAGATATGTTTGAGGAAAATGGCTGGAAAGTTCCGACCACCTGGCAGGAATTTACCACACTGTGTGATGAAATAGAACAGAGCGGAACACTTCCGCTGTATCTGGGCTTTAAAGATACCTGGACCTGTCTGGCTCCGTGGAATGCGCTGGCAGTCGGACTTACCGATTCGGATACCTGCAATCAGGTAAATATGGGAAATACCACATTTTCCGATACGTATGGACCGGTAGCAGAAAAGATGCGTGCGCTTTTGGATTACGCAGAAAAAAATCCGTATGCATATGGTTATAACGATGCATGTACAGCATTTGCCCGCGGGGAAGCTGCCATGTATCCGATTGGAAGCTATGCGATCCCGCAGATCAAATCGGTCAATCCGGATATGAATATCGGCTCCTTTACATTTCCTGCAAATGATGAGGAATCAGACAATGTATTAAATTCAGGAATTGATCTGCAGTTTTCCGTAATGAAATCATGCAAAAATAAAGAGGCTGCATATGAAGTTTTAAAATATCTGTATGACGATGAGACCATTCAGATTTATCTGGATGATCAGGGCGGAATTGCCTGCAAAGACGGGGATTTTGCAATTCCGGAAACACTCGAGGATATGCGTCCTTACATTGAAAACAACCGCATGGCAGATTATCAGGATCACCATTATCCGAGTGAGATGAGTGTGGATGCCATGATCCAGACGTTCCTGCTGGATACAAGCGACAATGCACAGGAAAAGTTTTTGACAAAATTTGATTCCGACTGGAAGCGCTACAACCGGGATCTGATTCGGAAAGTACAGGATTATCAGAAAGAACAGGGGGATGCACAATGAAAAAGAAAATGTCAAACAGGGACAAAACATTCTGGGCGGTTATCATACCGGTTGTAATCTTATTTTTTGCATTCAATACACTTCCAATGATCAAAGGTGTGATTTACAGCTTTACCAATTATAAAGGATACGGAACTTACGATTATGTCGGGTTCCGGAACTATGCAGAGCTGTTTACGGATTCCCGCGTGGGAAAAAGCTATTTGTTTACGTTTAAATATGCACTGGCAGGAACGATACTGGTAAATGTGCTAAGTCTGATCATGGCAGTTGGATTAAACAGTGCAATCCGTTTTAAAAGTGCACTGCGCGGTATTTATTTTGTACCGAATATTTTAGGAGGACTTGTCATCGGCTATATTTTCAGTTTTATTTTTACTTACATTCTTCCAACTGTGGGAAATGTGTTCCATATTGGATTTTTACAGAACAGTATTCTTGCAAGTGAAAAATACGCATGGATTGGTGTGCTGATTGTTGGTGTATGGCAGGCAGTTGCCATGAATACCATCATCTATATTTCCGGTCTGCAGACTGTACCGGAGGAAATCTACGAGGCGAGCATGCTTGACGGAGCCAGTAAATGGAAGCAGTTCTGGAAAGTAACATTTCCACTGGTGATGCCGTTTGTGACGATCAATCTGGTACTGAGCACAAAGAATTTCCTTATGGTATTCGACCAGATCATGTCATTGACCAAGGGAGGTCCGGCACAGAGCACCGAATCCATCTCTTACCTGATTTATAAAAATGGTATGGATGGCGGACAGTTTGGATTCCAGAGTGCAAATGCAGTCATTTTCTTTATTGTGATCGTGGCGATTTCACTTTTCCAGATGACAGTCATGAATAAGAAGGAGGAGCAGCTATGATGAAAGAAAAACAGAAAACAAACTGGATACTTACGATTGTTCTGATTTTGGGGACGGTTACGGTATTTTTCCCGCTGTATATGGCAGTGATCATTGCGTTTAAGAAACCGAGTGAGATGACAAACGATGTGGCGGGTGCACTTTCTTTCCCGAAACAGTGGAGTTTTGAAAATTTCCGTCAGGCAATGGAAGTGACCGATTTCTGGCACTCTCTTGGAAACAGTTTGCTGATCACACTGGTAACAATCGTACTGGCAATACTGATCCACTCAATTGCAGGCTACGTGATCGGACGCGGCATGGCAAGAAGAAAAAGTTTCCGATTTATCTATCTGTATATTGTCAGCGGAATGTTTGTTCCGTTTTCCATCTTAATGATGCCTCTGGTAAAGCAGACGGCGCATATGGGACTTGGAAACCGCGCGGGTGTCATTCTGTTGTATCTGGTATTTTATATGCCAATGAACGTCCTTCTTTACAGTGGGTACTTAAAAAATATTCCGATAGCGCTGGAAGAGGCGGCAGATATTGACGGAGCAAGCACATGGACTACTTACTGGAAAGTGGTCTTTCCAATGATGATGCCAATGCATGCAACAGTTGCAATCCTGACAGCTCTTGGAACGTGGAATGATGTTATGACACCGCTTGTGATCATGTCTGGAACCGGACAGAATACGCTGCCGCTTGCACAGCTTAATTTCCAGACACAGTTTGGAACCAATTACAATCTGGCATTTGCTTCCTATATTATGGCACTGATTCCAATCCTTATTTTCTATGTGATTTGTCAGAAACAGATTTTAAACGGTGTGGCAAACGGTGCAGTCAAAGGATAAAAATAAAACGAGGTGACTTCTATGGCAATTATATACAATCCAAATAAAAAAATATTTAACCTGCATACGGTGCATACAACTTATCAGATGCAGGTCGATTCACTGGGATATCTGCTGCATCTGTACTATGGAGCTAAAACAAACAGCCCCATGGATTATGTTTTAACCTATGCAGACCGTGGATTTTCCGGAAATCCTTATGCAGCGGGCATGGACCGCACCTATTCGCTGGATGCGCTGCCACAGGAGTATCCTTCCATTGGAACTGGGGATTACCGCAATATTGCGCTGAATATCAAAAATGAAAAAGGGGTGGAAAGCGCAGATCTGCTTTTTAAAAGTTATGAGATTCGAAGCGGAAAATACCAGTTACAGGGACTTCCGGCTGTCTGGGCAGACAAAGAGGAAGCACAGACACTGGAAATTGTCCTTGCAGACGAAAACGCACAGGTTGAAGTTCATCTGCTGTATGGTGTTTTGGAAGAAAACGATGTCATTACAAGGAGCGTCCAGATTAAAAATACGGGAACCGGGCAGATTACGATCGAAAAGGCAGCGGCAGCCTGTCTGGATTTTGTACAGGGAGATTTTGATGTCCTGCGGTTTTATGGAAAGCATGCCATGGAGCGCAATCTGGAGCGTACGCCGCTGGGGCATGGAACCATTGCGTTTGGCAGCCGCAGGGGAACGTCCAGCCATCAGTATAATCCGGCAGTGATTTTGGCAGAAAAAGGAACAACAGAGACCGCAGGCAGCTGCTATGGAATGCTGTTTGTATACAGCGGAAATTTCTCCTGTGAGTCAGAAAAAGATCAGTTCAACCAGACGCGCCTGCTTCTCGGATTAAATGAAGAACTGTTTTCCTATCCGCTTGCGGAAGGAGAAACCTTTACGGTACCGGAAGTCATTTTGTCTTATTCGGCAGACGGATTGTCTGCACTGTCGCAGCAATATCATAACTGCATCCGCAACCATGTGTGCCGCAGCAAATATGTCCATATGCAGCGCCCGGTGCTGATTAACAGCTGGGAGGCAGCATATTTCGATTTTACGGGAGATACGATCGTGGATCTGGCAAAAGAAGCTGCTTCCCTTGGAATTGATATGGTAGTGATGGATGACGGCTGGTTTGGGAAAAGAAACGATGATAATTCTTCTCTTGGGGACTGGCAGGTCAATGAAAAGAAACTGGGGGGAAGCCTGGCAGAGCTTATTACCCGTGTGCATAATCAGGGGGTGAAATTTGGCATTTGGATTGAGCCGGAGATGGTCAATGAAGACAGCGACCTTTACCGGGCACATCCAGACTGGGCAATTCAGATTCCGGGGAAAAAGCCGGTGCGCTCGAGAAACCAGTTACTGCTTGATTTTTCCAGAAAAGAAGTGCGCGACTGTGTATTTGATCAGATTTGTGCCGTGCTGGATCAGGGAAAAATTGATTATGTCAAGTGGGATATGAACCGCAGTATGGCAGATGTCTATGCCGGAAATCTTTCCTATGATTATGTGCTTGGTGTCTATGATTTTATGGAGCGCCTGTGCAGCCGGTATCCGGATCTTCTGCTTGAGGGATGCAGCGGTGGCGGCGGCAGATTTGACGCAGGAATGCTTTATTATTCCCCACAGATCTGGTGTAGTGACAATACCGATGCAATCAACCGCACAAGGATCCAGTACGGAACGTCGTTTTTCTATCCGGTTTCCGTAATGGGGGCGCACGTTTCAGCGGTGCCGAACCACCAGACCGGACGGGTAACAAGTTTCCACACCCGAGGGGTGACGGCGATGGCTGGAACCTTCGGTTACGAATTAAACCCGGCGCTTTTATCCGATGAGGAAAAACAGCAGATCCGGGAGCAGATTAAAACATACAAGAAGTATGAAACGCTCATTAACGAGGGAACCTACTGGCGGCTGTCCGATCCGTTTATGGATGAAATTGCGGCATGGATGACGGTGTCAGAGGAACAGGATCATGCATTAGTCAGCGCAGTGCGTCTTAGGGCAGAGGCAAATCAGGCAGCCGTTTATGTCCGCCTGCGTGGGTTAAAACCGGATGCCGTGTATCTGGAAGAACAGAGCGGCAGACAGTATTCCGGTGCAGCACTGATGCATGCGGGAATTCCGCTTCCGCCGTTTACCAGAGAATATGAGGCGTATCAGTTTGTTTTTACAGAGCTGAAAGAGGCTGGAGCATTATACGAAAAAGTACAGAAATGGTGTGAGAGGAATACCAAAAATCGCATGGTCATCAGCATTTACGGTGGCTCCGGTTCCGGAAAAACAACACTTGCCACGGCATTGCAGCAGTATTTTTTAAATGACGGCAGGGGCTGTTACCTGCTCTCGGGCGATGATTATCCACACCGGATTCCAAAACGCAACGATGAAGAACGGCTGCGTGTGTATAAAGAAGCCGGGGAAGACGGACTGCGTGGATATCTCGGGACAAAGAAAGAGATTGACTTCGACCGGATCAATGAAGTGCTTGCGGCATTTCATGAGGGAAAAGATTCGATCACATTGCGGCATATGGGACGGGAAGATGGCGAGATTTCATCGGAAGAAACCGATTTTTCCGGAACATCCGTATTACTTCTGGAGTGGACACATGGAGGCAGTGACGATTTACATGGTGTGGATCTGCCCGTCTTTCTGGAAAGTTCCCCGGAGGAGACCAGGGAGCGGCGCATCCGCAGAAACCGCGATGAGAATGCCGCAAGCCCGTTTATCTGCCGCGTGGTAGAACTGGAACAGGAAAAACTTGAAGTGCAGCGCAAAAATGCAGGATTAATCGTGGGAAAGGACGGAAGAGTTTATGAACCATAAACCGATGCTCAATGCATATCCCGACAGCCTTGGAGGAAATCTGGGAGATATCGTAACATTGCTGAAAACTGAGGCTTTGCAGGATGTATTTTCTTCTTTTTACATTCTGCCGAGCCTGTACCATTCCGATCTCGACCGGGGATTTTCCGTGATCGACTATGACCTGAATGAGCAGCTTGCCGACCGGGAAGACCTTGACCAGTTAAAGAATATGGGAATTGATTTGAAACTCGATTTTATTTTAAACCATGCTTCCGCACAGTCCCCGCAGTTTCGGGATCTTGTGGAAAAAGGGGAGGCTTCTGCGTACCGCGATTTCTTCATCGATTGGAACCATTTCTGGGAAGGGCATGGAACCATGACGGAGGAAGGCTATATCCAGCCGGATGAAAGCTGCCTGAAGCAGATGTTTTTCCGCAAACCCGGGCTGCCGATCCTGATGGTGGAATTTCCGGATGGAAAAAAAGTGCCGTACTGGAATACCTTTTATCAGGAAGTGCATGGCAGACAGTATCTTGGACAGATGGATGTAAACATCCAGTCACCAAAAGTGTGGGAGTTTTATCGTGAAACACTGGAAAAAATAGCCTCTTACGGCGCAGCGATTGTGCGGCTGGATGCCTTTGCCTATGCGCCGAAGACACCGGGAAAGAAAAACTTCCTCAATGATCCGGAAACGTGGGAACTTTTACAGAAGATCCATGCGCTGGCAGAACCTTTGGGACTTACGCTTTTGCCGGAGATCCACGCAGCGTATGATGAAAAAATATATGAGACACTTGCAGAAAAAGGCTATGCAACCTATGACTTTTTCTTGCCGGGACTGGTCATTGATGCGATTGAGAACCGGCGGGGAACGTACCTTGCGGCATGGGCGAAGGAGATTGTGGAAAAGAAGATCTCCACGGTCAACATGCTCGGCTGTCACGATGGCATTCCGCTTCTGGACTTAAAGGGGCTGCTTCCTGAAGAGGAGATCCAGTCGTTAATTGACCGGATTGTATCCCGCGGAGGCATGGTCAAAAATTTACATGGACAAAAGAATCTGTATTATCAGGTAAATGCCACGTACTACAGTGCATTGGGAGAGTCGGATGAAAAAATGCTTCTGGCGCGGGCAATCCAGATGTTTATGCCGGGCAAACCGCAGATCTGGTATCTGGATCTGTTTGCCGGAAAAAATGACCATGAAGCGGTGCAGCGCGCGGGAGAATCCGGACATAAGGAAATCAACCGGACAAATCTTTCCACTGATCAGATCACGGAAGGGTTGAAAAAAGATGTGGTTCAAAAACAGCTTGCGTTAATCCGCATGCGAAATACCCATAAGGCATTTTCGGAAGGCGCAGAGGTAGCAATCTCCGGAGGGGAGAGGTCTCTGGAAATCCGCTGGGAATATAATAGTGCATTTGCAACATTATATGTAAATTTTGAATCAGGAACATATACAATAGTAGAAAGCAGATAGTTAAGTTGGGCTGTCGATTGTACATGAAACCTAAACTTTATAATGGAAGCTTTCATGAGAGAGTAATTCTGATAATAACCGTGGATTATATTTTTCATCAGTCAGTATTTGAACTGCATCATCATTGAGATGCAGATCGGATACTGACTTATTTGTATGTTCACGTAGTTCGGTTCAGCAAAGAAGATAATCGGTGCTTACTTGATAAAAGTCTGCAAGCGTCAGTAGATTGCCAAGTGACATATCTACATTTTCATCTTTCTCATAGTTGCCGGGTGTGGAACTTGGGATGCCGGTAGCATCAGACAATTCCTGCAATGATCTTCTTTTTTCTGCGACTCTCAAATCTTTCAGCGTTCCGGTATGGTAAGCCTTGTGTGCATAGTACAAAGGAAGTGTGGGAAGCAGGTAATCGGAAGAAAGCAATAAGGACTTGTCAAAAAAATTTTTAAAAAAATAAAACCTGCCATAATATTATTCCGTCATATAAGTGAAAACAATAATAAAAACCGGTGGAACATCGGAGAAAAGAGGAAAATATTATGGCAAAAGAAAAAAGAAATCTTTATGAAGAAGTAGAATTTGGTAACGATTATGGTTATGCAATGCAGGTAAAACGGGAAGCGGAGACACAGTTATATGAGATTCAGAAAATCTGGGGACTGGCAATTGCTGGAACGGTCTGTGGAGGTATCGGAATGATGCTGGCATTCCATCCGATTTTTATTATGATAGGATTTGTTATGGGCTGTGTTTGTTACAGCAAAGTGGGTGGTTTTGGAATAGCGGCAAAATGGGCATGGAACATTGCAAAATTTGGCTGGTTTGTAGTCCCGTATTTTCCGATTGATTTATTAGTCGGTGCCATCGCATTGTGTTTAGGTTTCCTTTCCTTATTTTTCCTGCCTTTTTTCGTGGTTAATCATATCAGAAAACAGGCACAGCAGAACCAGCAGCTGGCAGAGGCATTCCTGCATACATGCCAACAGAATGATGGTGCAGCTGCATAGTTGTTCGTCAAAATACATATAAAAATTACAGATTATCAAAATATTTTGATATTTCATCCAAAAAAATTCTATTCTTTCCAGATTGGTTTGTGATTATAATGAATTTAGTCGATGAGACAGGTTCGGAGAAACCAAAATCAACAAATTGCAAACCAGGAGGAAAAAAGAATGAGAAGGAAAAAATTATTAACTGTATTGGTAGCAGCAACACTTGCATTATCCATGGTTGGATGTGGCTCTTCCGGAGGAAGCGGCTCTGGTGACTCAGGAAGCACCAGCAGCGTAGCAAACAAGGATAAACCACTTTGCTGGTTTAACCGTCAGCCATCCAACAGCTCCACAGGAGAACTTGACATGGATGCATTAAATTACAACAAAGATACCTATTATGTAGGCTTTGATGCAAATCAGGGTGCTGAACTGCAGGGACAGATGGTTCTTGATTATATCAAAGAAAATGCAGCGTCCATTGACCGTAACGGAGACGGAGTAATTGGTTATGTACTTGCAATCGGAGACATCGGACATAACGACTCTATTGCACGTACCCGTGGTGTCCGTTCTGCACTTGGAACCGGAGTAGATGCAAATGGAGCAATTGATTCAACACCGGCTGGTACAAACGTAGACGGTTCTGCAAAAGTTGTTCAGGATGCAACACTGGATGTAGATGGAAAGACTTATACAATTCGTGAACTTGCTTCACAGGAGATGAAGAACTCTGCTGGTGCAACATGGGATGCAGCTACAGCAGGAAATGCAATCGGAACATGGACCGCATCTTTTGGTGACCAGATTGACGTAGTTGTTTCTAATAATGATGGTATGGGAATGTCAATGTTTAATGCATGGGCAAAAGATAACAAAGTACCAACCTTCGGATACGATGCAAATAGTGATGCTGTTGCAGCTATCGCAGAAGGATATGGCGGAACAATTTCACAGCATGCAGATGTTCAGGCTTACCTGACATTAAGAGTGCTTCGTAATGCTTTAGATGGAGTAGACATTGATACCGGTATCGGTACTCCGGATGATGCAGGAAACTGCTTAACAGAAGGAGAAGATTACAGATATAGTGAAGAAGAAAGATCCTACTATGCATTAAATATAGCTGTTACAGCTGATAATTATCAGGATTTCACAGACTCAACCAAGGTTTATAGCAAAGTATCCAACCAGCTGGACGCAGGCAAGAGTCCAAGCAAGAAGGTATGGCTTGATATTTACAATGCTTCCGATAACTTCCTTAGCTCAACCTATCAGCCACTTCTTCAGAACTATGACAAACTTTTGAACCTTGAAGTAGATTATATCGGTGGTGATGGACAGACAGAGTCTAACATTACAAACCGTCTCGGCAACCCGGGTGAGTATGATGCATTTGCAATCAACATGGTTAAAACAGACAATGCATCATCTTATACATCACTTCTTTCAAAATAAGGTTATTGCCCGGAAGAAAACAGCATAGATATAGAAGGGCATCAGATAAAAATGGTGTCCTTCTTTTCAAAGAAAAGGAAGTAGAATTATGGCAGAGGATAAGAATAAATATGTCTTATCGATTAACGGCATGAGCAAATCGTTCGGAAGAAATAAGGTTCTGAATCATATCAATCTGAATGTCAGACCTGGAACAATCATGGGACTTATGGGTGAAAATGGTGCCGGTAAATCGACAATGATGAAATGTCTCTTCGGAACTTATCAAAAGGACGAAGGAACAATAATATTAGATGGAAAAGAAGTTAATTTTTCTGGCCCAAAGGATGCACTTGAAAATGGTGTCGCAATGGTTCATCAGGAATTAAACCAGTGTCTGGAGCGCAGTGTCATTGACAATATGTTCTTAGGACGCTATCCGAAGAATTCATTGGGAATGATTGACGAAGGAAGAATGAGAAAAGAAACTTCCGATTTATTCCGTAAACTTGGTATTACTGTTAATCTGACACAGCCAATGAAAAAAATGTCTGTATCACAGCGCCAGATGTGTGAAATTGCAAAAGCAATTTCTTATCATTCCAAAGTAATCGTATTAGACGAGCCGACTTCATCACTGACAGCACCGGAGGTTGCAAAACTTTTCAAGATGATGCGGCAGTTAAAAGAACAGGGAATTTCATTGATTTATATTTCACATAAAATGGATGAAATTTTTGAAATTTGTGATGAAATATCAGTTCTTCGGGATGGCAGCCTTGTTATGACAAAGGCAAGTAAAGATACCAATATGAATGAACTGATTTCTGCAATGGTTGGCCGTTCTTTGGATAACCGTTAACCAGCCTGGTGAAACGGTTCTTTCTATACAGAATCTTTCAACTAAGTATGCACCAAAATTACAGAATATTTCTTTTGATATTAAAGAAGGAGAAATTTTTGGACTGTATGGTCTGGTTGGAGCCGGTCGTACGGAACTATTGGAAACTATTTTTGGTATGCGTACCAGAGCGGCAGGAAATGTAATTTATAATGGAAAAGTAATGAATTTTACATCCCCGAAAGATGCAATGGATCATGGATTTGCTTTAATTACAGAAGAACGAAAAGCAAATGGACTTTTCCTGAAAGCAGATATTACATTTAATACTACAATCGCCAATATGAATCATTATAAAAATGGATTCGCACTTTCCAATGATGATATGGTTCGTGCGACGGCAGAAGAAATTAAAGTCATGCATACAAAATGTATGGGACCAGATGATATGATTTCCAGTTTGTCCGGAGGAAATCAGCAGAAGGCAATATTTGGTAAATGGCTGGAGCGCTCACCAAATATATTTATGATGGACGATCCTACAAGAGGAATTGATGTAGGTGCCAAATACGAAATATATGAATTAATTATCAATATGGCAAAACAGGGAAAAACAATCATTGTTGTATCCTCTGAGATGCCGGAAATCCTTGGAATCACAAACCGGATTGGTGTTATGTCAAATGGACATCTTGCCGGAATTGTTAATACTAAGGAAACAAATCAGGAAGAGTTATTAAGACTCAGTGCGAAATATTTATAATCAGGAAGGAGCATTGGATATGGCAGACAGTAGTATTATTCTTTCATCCGCTGCAGAGGCAGAGCTTTTGAAGCCGATTGATGAATATGTAGGGAAAATACAGGCACAGATTGATGAACTTCGTAAGGATGGTTCAGATAAGGTGCGCAGCTTAAAAAATCACATTGCAATCGTAAAGGAAAATAAGAATTTAACAAAAGAAGAAAAGAGCAGAATGATTGCAAAGGACAAGGAAGCCTTAGAAAAGGCAAAAGCGGTAGAGTCTTCGAATAAAGACAAAGTATCAAAACTTATCGCAGATGCAGAAGGTTATCTTGCAAAACATTATAAAAATGATTACTATCAGAAAGTTGCTGATAGCTGCAAAGCTGAGAAAGAAGCTGAAAATGCAGAATACAAAAAGATATGTGCTTCCATCAAAGTAGAGCATGAGCAGAATATGAGCAGACTCAGCGATGCAGATGAGAAAAAAGACGAGAAGTATGTTTATAAGAATAAATTATTTGATGCCCAGATGGCACATGAGTCCAGACTTCAGGAGATTAAGGACAGAAGGCATGATGCATATGCACATAAGTATCATCTGATTGACTTACTCCGTATGTCAAGATATACATTTGCACAGAAGAGAGCACAGAAATTTGAAAATTACAAATATACCTTTAATACCACACAGTTCCTTTATAAAAATGGATTGTATATTGTCATTATTTTAATCTTCATTGCTTTATGTATTATTACACCGGTTGTAAAGAATACACAGTTGCTGACAACGACAAACATCTTAAATATTCTGCAGCAGGCTTCACCAAGAATGTTCTTGGCATTAGGTGTTGCAGGACTGATTCTTTTAACAGGTACTGACCTTTCTGTTGGACGTATGGTTGGTATGGGTATGGTAACAGCAACCATCATCATGCATAACGGAATTAATACAGGTGGTGTATTTGGCCATATCTTTGACTTTACCGGTATCCCGGTTGCTGCAAGAGCAATTCTTGCATTGGCAGTCTGTATTGTACTTACAACAGCATTTTCTATGCTGGCAGGCTTCTTTATGGCGAAGTTCAAGATGCATCCGTTTATTTCAACCATGGCAAACATGCTGATTATTTTCGGACTTGTAACATATGCAACAAAAGGTGTTTCCTTCGGAGCTATTGATTCTGCAATCCCGGCTATGTTTATTCCGCAGATTGGAAAATTCCCGACAATTATCCTTTGGGCTGTTGTTGCAGTTATCGTAGTATGGTTCATCTGGAATAAAACAACATTTGGTAAGAATCTGTATGCGGTTGGTGGAAATCCTGAAGCAGCAGCAGTTTCCGGTATATCCGTATTTAAAGTAACATTAGGAGCATTTATTCTGGCAGGTATCCTGTATGGATTTGGTTCCTGGCTGGAATGTAACAGAATGGTTGGTTCCGGTAGTGCAGCATATGGACAAGGATGGGATATGGATGCTATTGCAGCCTGCGTAGTTGGTGGTGTATCCTTTACCGGTGGTATTGGTAAGATTTCCGGAGTTGTAACTGGTGTACTTATCTTTACATCCCTTACATATTCCCTTACCATTCTGGGTATTGATACAAATCTTCAGTTTATTTTCGAAGGAATCATCATTTTGGCAGCAGTAACACTTGACTGTCTGAAATATGTACAGAAAAAATAAGTAATTCGTAATCAGAATCATTCATATATAATCACCATAGGCCGCCCGCTCATCGCCAGAGATGAATGGACGGCCTAAACAATATCAGGTATTCAGAAAAAGACATTTGTCTGATATAATAAGAGTAGGAGAAGAAAGAGCTGAACATGCTGAAAGAGGAACGTCATATGGAAAAGTATAAAGTGATTTTAGTTGATGATGAAATAGAAGCAATCCAGGCAATGGAGCATAAGATGGACTGGGATGGACTGGGCTTTGAGGTGTCAGGCAGTGCAACCAATGGAGTGAAAGCCCTGGAACTGGTAGAAAATATACAGCCGGATGTTGTGATAACCGATATAAAAATGCCTTATATGAATGGCCTGGAACTGGCGCAGAAGTTAAATAATGATTATCCAAATATACATATTATTATTTTTACAGGATTTGATGAATTTGAATATGCCAAAGAGGCAGTACATCTGGAAATTGAAGAATATATGTTAAAGCCGGTAAATGCAGTTGAATTATCTGACTGCATGGAAAGATTGAAAGAGACTTTAAACAGGGAAAGAGAAGAAAAATTAAATGTTAAAAAACTGCAAAATTATTTCCAGGATGCACTTCCGGTGCTAAGGACGAATTTTTTTGTTTCGTTAATTGAAGGCAGGGTAAATGAGACAGAATATGAGAAATTTTTATCTGCCTATCAGATTCCACTGGAGGGACCCTATTATTGCAGCGTGGTATTTCATACTTCAGAGCACCATGTGCCGGAAGGAATGAATCCATTGTTGTTATCCATGTCTGTCGAGCATGAAATAAAGGAAAGGATTGCATCAGAACTCAACTGTCAGGAATTTATGTATCTTGGGAATACAGTTTTGATAGTATCGCTTGATTCAGAAGATAAGGCAACAGAACTGACAGATTTTTGCGATAGATTCTGCAGATGGGCGAACCGTGTGATTGGTGCAGTTGTAACGGCCGGTGTTGGAAGATATTGCGATAGTCTTTTGAATATCAGTAATTCTTATGAAGGTGCAAGAAAAGCAGTATCCTACCGGGTTCTTTATGGAACTGCAAGGGCTATAAATATTGCGGAAGTAGTTCCACGGGAGCAGACGGTAGCCGTACAGTCAGAAGATACGAAAATGCATGAGTTGTTTAAAACGATTTATCTTGGAAATGTAAAAGACATTGAGTCAGCAGTAGAGAGGGAAGTGGAAAAACTTCATAAAAGTGCTGCCACAGTAAATCAGTATCATTTATCAGTTATGGAGATGGTAGGTGCTTTTTACCGGTTCTGCGCCAATAATTTTATGGACTTTAATGATTTCTTTGAAGAAAAAGAAAATCTCTATGAAAAGGTGCCGGAACTGGATAAAGCAACTCTGATGAAGTGGATGAAAAAAGCAGCAGTGGCAATTAGTGAAAAACTGAAAAGTGCAAGAAATAATACTTCAAGGCGGCTGATTACAGATGCAAAGAATGTTGTGGCAGAGCGTTATATGGAACCTGATTTTTCCCTGGATACGGTATGCTCAGTGCTTGGTGTATCCAATTCGTATTTTTCAACGATATTTAAAAAAGAAACTGGGAAATCCTTTATTACATATCTGACGGATTACCGGATGGATGTCGCAGTCAGGCTTATTGTAGAAACCAATAATAAAAGTTATGAAATTGGAGAAAAAGTAGGGTATCTGGACGCAAATTACTTCAGTTATGTGTTTAAAAAGAAATTTGGAGTATCTCCGTCAAAATACAGAAAATCACCAGAATAGGAATATGGAGAGGTATGGATCAGAAAAAAAACAGAAAGAAAAAGCACGAAAAAAGGAATACAATTCAAAATATGATGCAGAATATTTCAGCCTGGATGGATATACAGTCACTGCTTATGACAGTTCTTTCTGCCATGACCATTGTTACAACAATAGTTATGGGATTACTGATTTATAGCCGTTTTAAAATGTCAGTAAAAGAAACCGCAATTTCCAATGCAGAAAGCCGGATAGAGAGTACAGTGGATCAGGTAAATAATGAATTGCGGAATATGAGACAGATTTGTAATGCTGTTAATTATAATATCGTACAGGAATATGATATTTCTGACCAGGAATTCAGCAGGCAGTTCAGTCTGTTGTATGAAGTAAATAATGATAAGCTGCAGAGTATGGCCCTTTATGACAGTGATGGGAAAATTATTGCAGCAGAACCAGTAGCTACCAGAGAAAAGAATCAGAAAGTAACAGAGCAGGACTGGTATAAAAGCGCTATAGATGAGATAGAAAATATACATATATCAACACCCCATATACAGGATTTGTTTGAGAATGAGACATATCAATATAACTGGGTGGTGTCTTTAAGCAGTCTTGTGGATATGAATCATGGTGACACTCCGGACAGTGGAGTATTGCTGGTTGATATGAAGTATTCCATGATAGAAGAGGTTTTAGATAACCTGAATGAAGCAGCGGGAGAGACGTATTATTATTTATGTACAGATGATGGGGAAATTCTTTATCACCCAAGAAAAGCAGAAATAGACAGGGGATTTTTTACAGAAGATAGCAGTACGGCTGCCGGTTATGCAGATGGTACATATGAGATTTCTGTGAATGGGGTAAAAAGTAATATAGTTGTGAACAGTCTATCTTATACCGGATGGAAACTGGTAGGAGTTGTACCGGAGGGGGTACAGACGGCAAGCATTAATAAGTTCCGGTATTATATAATTGCCACGGCAATTATTCTTCTGATGATGCTTTTTGTTGTGAATAAAATTATGGCAAGAAAGATTTCGAAACCGATTTTGAAATTGGATGAATCCGTAAAGTCTTATGAAACAGGAGAAAAGACTGAAATATATATAGGGGGAGCTTCAGAGATAAGGCATCTGGCATATTCTGTCCAAAATTCATATAAGCAGATAGAACAATTGATGGAAGAAATTATCCGGCAGCAGAATAAGCGGAGAAAAAGTGAAATGGATGCACTGCAAAGCCAGATTAATCCACATTTTCTTTATAATACACTGGAATCCATCACCTGGATGGTAGAGGCAAATAAGAATGAAGAAGCTGTTTTTATGATTTCGGAACTGGCAAAACTGCTTCGCATCAGTCTTTCAAAAGGAAAAACAGTGATAAGGATTTCGGAAGAATTACAACATAGCAAAAGTTATATGAACATACAGCAGATTCGTTATAAAGACCGGTTTCAAGTGGAATTTCTGATTGATAAAAACGTAGAGGAATGCTGTACTGTAAAACTGGTAGTACAGCCATTGCTTGAAAATGCGATTTATTATGGAGTAGGAAATATGGATGAAGATGAGGGCGGCAAAATTATTGTACGCGGTGAGCAGAAAGGGAATGATATTTTCCTGTCGGTAGAGGACAATGGAATGGGCATGAGCCAGGAAGTGGTTGATAATCTTCTGACAAATAGTGAAAAAGTTCCGAAGCATGGTTCGGGAGTTGGGCTTATCAATGTGCATACCAGGATACAACTGATGTTTGGCAAAGAATATGGATTAAAAATTTACAGTGAGCCGGATGAAGGAACAAAGGCTGTAATACATATTCCGGCAATTCCTTATTCAGAGGAAAAACGTGGAGAACTTGAAAATCAGAACAGAAAAAGAGAGAGGGTAGAAGATGAAAAAAAATAAGCTTACCTTTATTCTCACAGAACTGATGCTTATTGTACTGGCTGCATTTTTTATAATCAGGATTTTTTCAGATAATGAGTCGATGAAAAGAGTTGCGGTTATTGTGGAAGATTCCGGAGATAAGAGATGGGATGCATTGCTGAATGGGTTAAAACAGTCTGCGGAAAATAATAATCTGCATCTAATCATTTGTAATACAGATTTAATTGAAAGCATGGAGGATGAAGAAGAACTGATTAATGAACAACTGCAGAATAATGTAGATGCATTTGTAATCTGTCCGGCTCCGGGAAAAGAAACAAAGACTATGCTAAACCGGCTGCAGGGGGAGAGACCGTTTATACTGATTAATGAGGATACCTACGCAGAAGAGCCATCTGGTTATGCAACGGTAAAGCCGGATAATTATAAGATTGGTCAGATGCTTGCGGAGCGGTTAATACAGGATGATGAAGAACAACTGGAGAATAAAAAAATCGGTGTCATTCTTGGAAAGGCAGAGACAGAGGAAAATGTGAACAGAATTGCAGGGTTAAAAGATGGACTGGAGGGAAGTGGTTGTGAAATTTCCTGGGAGTACAATTATGCCAGGGGAAACCAGAACACCAGTGAGATTATTGCATCTAAGAAACAGGTGGATTATCTGGTAATTCTGGACAATTGGGCATTAGAAGAAGTGGGGGAGGCTGCAGAAGAAAATAAGTATCACGGTGCAAAGATTTATGGAGTTGGAAGCAGTGAAAAAGCAATTGTGTTATTAGATAATCAGAATATAGAATGTCTTGTCGTACCGGATGATTATGAGACGGGGTATAAGAGTATGAATGAGATTGCAAAAAAGCTAAGGCATTCCTTTTACAAAATGAACAGTTGTAAAACAGAAGTCAGAATAATCAATAAAGAAGATTTGTATTCAAAAGATCTGGAAAGGTTTTTATATTCATATGAGTAGAACAAGAAGAAGGACAATGGCGGTTACGGTAACACTGATAATACTGATACTGGTGCTGCCCGGATGCAATCAGAAGACAAAGCGGATAGAAAATACACTGAGGGTGAGTGTAGTTACCTATACGCATGATGACCCGTTTATCAACGCCACGGTGGATGAACTGAAGGAAGAGTTAAAGAAGCGGGAAACAGAAGAACGGAAGATTATAACATCTGTCAGAAGTGCAGATAATGATCAGAAAGCCCAGAATGAAATTGTCGAAGAAATGATAGATGCCGGGTGTGATGTTTTATGTGTAAATCTGGTTGACCGAACGGATCCGACAACCGTTATCAGACTGGCAAGACAGAATGATATCCCTGTCATTTTCTTTAACAGAGAACCGGTTCCGGAGGATTTGTCGCAGTGGAATCAACTATACTATGTAGGATGTGAGGCAAAACAGTCCGGCGAGATGCAGGGAGAAATTGCAGCAGATTACATAAAGAATCATCCGGAGGTTGACAGGAATCAGGATGGGAGAATTCAGTATATTTTACTGGAGGGAGAGGCTGGACATCAGGATGCCATCAGCCGTACAGACAGTTCGGTAAAGACACTGATAGAACAGGGAATCAATCTGGAAAAACTGAGCTACCTGTTTGCAGACTGGAACAGGGGACAGGCGGAAAATAGAATGAATCAGATTATCAGTCAGTATGGGACCGAAGTGGAGATGGTTATTTCCAACAATGATGAAATGGCATTAGGGGCAATTGAAGCTTATAAAGATGCCGGTTATAACCGGCAGGAGTGGCCGATTATATTTGGTATTGACGGATTGGAAGATGCATTAGAGGCAATACAGAATGGAACCATGCAGGGAACCGTATATAATGACAAGGAAGACCAGGCTGGAGAAATGGCAAGGCTTGCAGTGGGCATTTATGATGGAAAGAATCAGGAAGTACAAAGCCTGCAGGAAGAAAAATACTATGTATCCCAGTATCGTAAAGTTGACATCAGTAATGTTGAAGATTTTATAAAATAGTGACGAAGGGGAAATATTATGCAGGAAGATTCAAAGTGGCTGAATGATTTTTATCAGGAAGTTAATGCTGGAAAAAGAATGGAACTATGGCAGAAGCACGGGTGTACGGAACAAGCAGAAGGAGATACTTTCCGGGAGCAGCTTTTATATGCTCGATATGGAAAGAAGAAAAAGAAAGAGGATACCTTTATTGGTTATCTGATGCAGATGAAATATCTTTCGGAAAGTACCGGAGTAGATTTTTCGGGACAGCGGAAGAAACAGGCAGTTGAAATCATAAATGGGTTATATCTTCTGGATGCAGAGAACCGAAGCCGGGTGGAACAGGAGATACTTCAGGCAGAATTAAAGAATACGTTTCTTACATTTATGGATGTGAGTAAAAAGGGAAGAGGTTTCACCTCTTTAGTATTTGGAATGGGACAGCTGTCAGAGGAAGGAATTGCTAAAAAAATAGCAGAGCAGATAAGTGCAATTGCATTTACAATGCCACATAAATTTCATATGGACAGGGAATTTGCAGTTTTGCAGAAAGCTGCGTTGGAAGCATTCCGGCAGCAATACCCTGAGCGGGAGCATTTTCTGATGAAATAGCTGCAGATTTTTGCCAGACAATAGAGATGAGGACTATTTTTTACTCGAAAATTGTCGAAAATTGTGGAAAATCGTAAGAATAAAACACATTAAAAATATGAAAATTTGACAATTTTATTGAGAAATAATATTATTAATGAATAGACAGATATGGGATATTATTTGTTGAAATTGAAAAAAGGTAGCGTATGGGTATAAGTAAAGGGTGGTGCTTGAAATGAGTCTGGTTTTTACCAATGACAACTGTATTGGGTGTAACAAATGTATTCGCGTGTGTCCTTGTCCGGGGGCATGTGTGGCAGTGACAGAAGAGGATGGAACAGAGCGGATTCAGGTGGATCCGGCAAAGTGTATTGGTTGTGGCGCATGTATGGATGCCTGCAAGCATGGTGCAAGAGAGTTTGAAGATGATACGGAGCAATTCTTTGCAGACCTTGCAAAAGGTGAGAAAATATCCATACTATTAGCTCCGGCGTTCAAGGCAAACTATCCTGAAGATTATGAGAGGGTATTGGGAGGATTAAAGAATCTTGGAGTGAACCGTATAATCAGTGTATCTTTCGGCGCAGACATTACAACCTGGGGATATCTTAATTATGTAAAGAAATACAACTTTACCGGTGGAATTTCCCAGCCATGTCCGGCAATTGTGGGATATATTGAACACTACTTACCGGAGCTTCTTCCAAAGTTATTCCCGGTACACAGTCCGATGATGTGCAGCGCAATTTATGCAAAACAGGAGATGGGAATTACGGATAAACTGGCATTTATCAGTCCGTGTGTTGCAAAATGGTCAGAGATTCATGACCCGGATACAGAAGGCTATGTATCGTATAATGTGACATTTGATCATTTGATGAAATATGTAAGAGAACATAATATATCAGGTGCATTTGTCAGTGATGAAATTGAATATGGACTTGGTTCCATCTATCCGATGCCGGGTGGCTTAAAGGAAAATGTATACTGGTTCTTAGGGGACGATGTATATATACGTCAGATAGAAGGAGAAAAGCACACATATCGTTATTTAGAGGAGCATAAGGAAGAAATTGCAAAGGGCATGAATAAAGAATTATTCATTGACGCATTAAACTGTGGAATGGGTTGTATTTACGGAACCGGTGTTGAAGAGGAAATTGCAAGAACAGATACAGCTTTATATAATATCCATCAGATACAGGAGAACTGTAAGAAGAATACGAAGAACAGTGCATGGTCAAGGAAACTGACTCCGGCACAGCGGCTTGCAAAATTAAATAAGCAGTTCTCAAAATTAAAACTGGAGAATTATCTTAGAAAATATACAGACTGCTCCGAAGAGTGTAATTATAAACTTCCGTCTACAGAGGAACTGAATCAGATTTATGATGAGATGGGCAAGAAGACTAAGGAAGCAAGATGCATTGACTGTGAATGCTGTGGCTATGAAAGCTGTGAAAAGATGGCATTGGCTATTTATAATGGCTTCAATAAGAAGGAAAATTGTATTCATTTTGTAAAGGATACCGTAGAGGAAGAGAAGAAGAGAGCATTAGAACTTGCTGATGAAATCAAGGCAGAAAAAGATGCAGTGGAGAAACAGCAGGAGAATATTAAAACAACGGTGGAGACAGTCAATGACTTGTTTGTATCACTCTATGATTCTGTGGATGATATGGTGAATGGAAACGAAAGTAATGCGACGGAATGCAGTGCAGTATCAGAGGAAATTGGTAATGTGTCTGAATTCTGTGAGAAGCTGACTGGCAGAATGCAGGAGATTGATATGCTGTTGGAATCTATGGCAGAGAATAATCAGGAAGTAGTCTCCATTGCTGCACAGACTAACCTTCTGGCATTGAATGCCAATATCGAAGCAGCCCGTGCAGGAGAGGCGGGAAGAGGTTTTGCAGTAGTTGCAGATGAGATAAATAAACTGGCCATGAATTCCAAGGATACGGCATCCCGGAGTACAGAGAGCCAGGCAAAGGTAAAAGAATCCATTGTGGAGATTATCAAAGATGCAGATGAGCTGGCAAATGTTGTAAATGATACCGGTAACCGGATTCAGAATCTTGCCGCAGCAACGGAGGAGATTGCAGCATCGTCCAATGTGATTTTAAGTGCCGCAAATAGTGTAAAGAGCACACTGGAACAATTATAAAAATGGTTTACAGAATCGCAGATGAGAAATCATCCGGTTGCATTCTAACCTCACTGACTCAGGTAGTTACCGCACTGATTGGTGGAGTGTATGCATTTATTATTGCGGCAGCATTAAGAAAGACTTCATTAGGCAAGCAGGATTAGTAGAATACGAACAGAATAAAAATAAAAATGGAATCCCCCGGAGCAGGCGGTTAATAATAACCCAAATCTGTTTCGGGGGATTTTTGGTTATGCGATAATTGGAAAAACTTGCAAAGCGTGTTTCTCGTAGTTGCCGGGTACCCGTAAAAAGCTGCCGGCAGCTATTGGTGCGGGTTTTGTAGATTGAAATTCTGCCCCAAAAAGCCGGGTGAGATAAATTTCTCATATTTTGAAACGGATGTAGACTGCACAGAATCTATCGTTTTCCTTATAGTGTTTTTATAATACGAAGAAAGGAAGGATAGATTTATGAAAATGAAACGTGCTTTAAAATGTATTGGTGCAGTGGCACTGGCAGCATCCCTGATGATGGTTCCGTCCATGATTCCGGTGCAGGCATCAAATGGACCATGCATGGAAGGAGAGTTTGCATTTGCCAATATTCAATTGAATGATACGGTTGTATTTTCCACCAATGAGAAAAATACAGTGGACGGAGCGTCTTATGACCAGGCAAGCAATACGCTGACCTTAACCAATTATGACCATCCGGATGTTGCACTTTATACCAACATGATGGGAGACGATTTTAAATTGAATCTGGTAGGCAGTAATAAGCTGCAGAATCTTGGAATCTGGCATGGCGGCTGGGGCGGCTCCCTGACAATCTGCGGTTCCGGAAGCCTTACTGTCAATGAAAACAGAAAGAATCCGGATGGTATTGAATTATTTGCAGAAGGCGGCAAGTCGCTGCTGACGGTTTCCGGGGACAGTACAGTAACGGTATATCGTGGAACTGACGGATGTCCGTTTGGTTCATCCTGGAATTATACGTCATCACCGATTGTGGCAAAGGGACAGGTTAATGACATGAAGATTCAGGCAGAGCATCCTTTTGAAATGATTCAGGTATATGGTGGTTATTTTGGAACTGATATCAGTCCGGTCCAGAGTGATGTGTATACAAAAACCGGAGAAGAAGGCCGGTTTGTTATAACAGAAGTAACCGATATGTCCGGAAATAAGACCTACCGGATTGAAAAATTGCAGGAATGCACTACGCTGGGTGCAGAGGTAGCAATAACTGTAGAAGATAAGCTTACGGATATTTCGGCATATACAGCAAATGGAGAGATAGCAGCTTATTATTCCACTACGATGGCAAGTGGAGGAAGTGATGCCTGTCTGGTAAAGAAACAGGATACGGGAGACACCTTTATTTATAGAGGAACCTATTATGAGGCTGGTAATTCTTACCGGATTCTTTGTCCGATTCTTATGAGTTATACGGATTATAATACACAGGAAACCAGATATCTTATGGACGCAGCACATCCGGTTATGAAAGAGCTTGTAGAAAACATGGCGCTTGCGGAAGATACCTTACCGGCTGGTTATGAATTTGAAGGAAAAGAAGTAGAGAATGTTTACAATGTATATTCCGGGGCGGATGTGATTTCCTTTACACCGAAGCAGGTTGTAGTGAATGGAGTAGTGGATGTAACAGATGGAGATACCGCTATTTCCGACAATGGATTCCGGCAGATATTGGCAGAGAATCAGACAAAGGACATTGTTATCAAATCCAATGATGAGCTTTCCTTTACCTTTGGAAAAGGAACCATGTCAGCCGTTGATAATGTTTCCAGCTATGATTTTGGAGTAAAGATTGTAAAAGATTACAGTGAGCTGGGCACACTTCCAAATGCAGTAAATAAGAATATTTTCATTGAACAGATTAAGTATAATTATTCCGGTCAGCTTCCGGCAGAAGCACAGATTCGTATTTTTGTGGGAACCCGGTATGCCGGAAAGACATTATATTACAGCCGGTTATTTGACAATGGAACGATTTTAAATATTGATGCGGGAGTAGTAGATTCAGAAGGATATCTGACCGTAAAACAGAATCATTGCTCTACTTATCTTATTACCACAGAAAAGCTGGCAGATACGGCTGCCACAGGAAATGGTGGTACAACATCCGGAAATGGCGGTACAACTTCCGGAAGTGACAGTACAGCTTCCGGTGGTGCGGCTGGAACAGCAGCAAATGCATCAACAACAGCAAATAGCCAGCCAACCGTAAAGACATCCGGTAAACCAAAGACAGGTGATAATTCTGCAATTGCAGTTTGTATGACATTGATTGCAGCAGGTTGTGGAGGAATGTTTGTTTTCAGAAGAAAGAAAGCAACTGAAAATGAATAATCAGAAATAAAAAAGAATAATCAGAATGGAATAAACAGAACAGAATAATTAGAACAACCAGAACAGAAAGGACAGGCACGGATAAAGAGCCTGTCCTTTCTGCTGCCAAAAGAATTGTACAATCATCTTATTTGCCGTATAATAAAAAATAATATAGTAGAAAGAAGCGATAATATGCGCATACAACTTGCAGCTACCATTCGTAAATATGATAAGAAAAATTTTTCAAAGGATATTCTGGCCGGTATTATTATTATGGCAGTTTCCATTCCGATAGCTATGGGCTATGCACAGATTGCAGGACTTCCGGCAGTCTATGGTCTGTATGGTTCCATTTTCCCAATTCTGATATTTGCACTGTGTTCGACTTCACCACAGTTTATTTTTGGCGTAGATGCGGCACCGGCAGCCTTAATCGGTTCGGCACTGGTGGGACTTGGTATTGAGAGTGGAAGCAGTGAAGCAATTGCAGCAGTGCCGGTACTTACTTTCTTTGTGGCAGTCTGGTTATTGGCGTTTTATTTTATGAAAGCAGGAAAACTGGTGAACTATATTTCGGCACCGGTTATGGGTGGATTTATTACCGGAATCTGCACCACGATTATTCTGATGCAGGTACCAAAGTTAATGGGCGGTACCGCCGGCGTTGGAGAACTCATTGAGCTGGTGGAGCATATCGGGCAGACGAAGGTGAATCTGCCATCACTGATTTTAGGCGGCATTTCCCTTCTGATACTTCTTGTATCAAAGAAAGTAATGCCGAAATTTCCAATGGCAGTGCTTTTAATGGCAGCAGGAGCAGCAATGACAAAATTTTTTCCGGTGAGGGAATGGGGAATCCAGACGCTGTCTGCAGTAGAACCGGGACTTCCACAGTTTGTGATTCCGGATATCCGCATGCTTCCGATGAAAGAGGTAGTAACTATCAGCCTTTCGGTGGCAGTGGTCATTATGGCAGAAACGCTTCTGGCAGAAAATAATTTCGCACAGAAGAATGGATATCGAATGAATGATAATCAGGAAATTTTTGCATTCTCCATGGGAAATTTCCTGGCAGCATTTACAGGCTGCTGTCCTATTAATGGCTCTGTTTCAAGAACTGCAATGGGAGAACAGTATCAGAGTAAGACACAGCTGACCGGAATCATAGCCGGTTTATCCATGCTGGTATTGCTGCTTTGCGGAACCGGATTTATCGGCTATCTTCCGATTCCGATGCTGACGGCAATTGTAATTTCTGCATTACTTGGGGCAACGGAATTTGAGCTTGCTGCAAGATTGTTGAAGGTCAGCCGTACAGAATTCTTCATTTTCTTAGGAGCATTCTTTGGCGTGCTGGTGCTTGGAACCATCAATGGCGTTTTGATTGGCATTATACTTTCCTTTACTGAGATGATTATCCGTACTGCCAAGCCATCAAGATGTTTTCTTGGAATCCAGCCGGGACATCGCCATTTCCGGGATTTAAAAGAAAGTCATCAGATACATGCGATAGAAGGCGTTCTGATATACCGGTTCAGCAGTAATCTCTTTTTTGCTAATGTGCAGATGTTAAAGCGGGACATTGAAGACAATATAAAAGAGGATACGAAGGCAGTCATTTTAGATGCCAGTGCTATCGGCTCCATGGACATTACAGCGGCGGATCAGTTGGAAATGCTGTATCAGGGTCTTAAGAAACGTGGTATCTGTTTTTATATTACAGAACATATTGCAGATTTGAATGAACAGATGCGAAAGCTTGGTCTGGGACACATCATAGAAGAGGGCAGCGCAAGAAGAACAATACATATTGCTTTAAAGGATATGGGTTATGAACGTCCTTATCCGCTGGAGGGCGGTGTAGACAATAAACAGCGCAGTGCCTCAAGAAAGAGGGCGGATAACCGGGTGCAGGAATTTGTCTGGGCATTTGGTTCGGAAACTGAAGATGCTATAGAGCGGCAGATTGTGGCACAGATAGAACAGCTGAAAAAGACAGGAGATGTGGAAAAGCTGTTACATGGAAGCTGGTCCCATATGGAAGAACTGGACGAAGATGAGTGGCTGGAGCATTTAGAGGAGCATTTGAAAGAGATTGTTAATATTTCCGGTAAAGATGAAAGAACGCTGGCTATGCGGTTAGAGGAACATCGACGGGAAGTACATGAGCGTATTGCAAAGGAACATCCGGAACTGGCAGAGCGCTTTAAAGAACGCCGGCATGCGTTAGACGAACATCTGAAGGAACGGAGACCGGAGGTTTATGCACTGGTAGAGGACTTAAGGGAAAAACGGACTTCAGGAAAGATTTAATTAGGCAGAGACATCTTGCTTTTTCGACAAAATTTGCAGGAACCAGTCTGATAATCTGAAACAGATTGGAAGGTATTATGCGGGATGAAAAAGGAAAAGCAGGAAAAAAGGTTTTTTACGGTATTGATTGTATGTATTGTGGTTATGGCTTTGATATTTGGCTGGATGTCAAAAGACCTTGGGGGTTCAAATCAATACATTGATAAGAACAGCAAACAGAGTTTATCTGAACTGATGGAACAGATGGAGCGTGCTTACCGGAACCGTCTGGAGATTACTTATGAACAGATAGATTCTATTGAAAAATATATGTTCGGGGATGGGGAAAGGGAAGCAGAACTGAAAGATTACCAGAACTATTTTGACTCCATGGAAAGTGATATGGTGCGGGATATTGTCTTTGTTAATGATGAAGGCGAATATCTGTGTATGCGTGGACTGAATGGCAGGATACAGATGCAGGATGGATTGTCGGAATTATTTGGTGAGAATAAAGGAATTGCCCAGTACTGCACCTGGAAGGATGGAGAGGAAATCTTTATAATTGCAAAATCAGTAGATTCTTTTTGGGTCAATGGGGAAGAATATGAAGCAATTGCATTTCTATTCCGGCCACAGATTATTAACGATCTTTTTGTAACGTCTGCTTATAACGGACAGGCTAATATCTATGTCATGGATGAAAACGGCGAAGTGGCGTACGCAAGCATTAATAATGAGCCGGGCGAAGTAACCATAAATTATAATCTGTTTGACAGTTACCATGAACAAAAGATTATGAATAAGAAAGATTATGAAAAAGTGAAGTCGGACTATGCAGAACGAAGTTCCGGGTGTATAACCCTGGAACGTGAAAATGAGTCCGACTATTTTTCGTATCGTGCATTAAAAGGAACACAGTATATGATAGCCTGTGAAGTGGACATTACGATTGTGCAGAATGTACTGGCAGATTATCAGATTATGATGCTGCATATCTGGCTGACAGTGACCTGCATTATCATTGCAATGTTAGCAGCACTGGGTATTAGTATTCTATGGATTTATAATGAAAAGAATAAGGTAGCTTACGCGAGACGAAATGCAATGCAGCAGGCAGAAGCAGCAGAGAAGCTGGAAGAAGTCAATTCTGCATTGGAAGAGACGGTGCTGTTTGCAAATACGGCAAAAGCAGAGGCAGAGCGTGCCAATGAAGCGAAAAGTGTATTTTTATCCAATATGAGCCATGATATGCGGACTCCTTTAAATGCGGTTATGGGACTGGCTACACTGATTTCAAGAGATGCTGAAAATTCGGATTGTGTCCGGGAATATGCAAGAAAACTGACTTATTCAGGGGAACATCTGCTTGGACTCATTAATGATGTCCTTGATATGTCGAAGATTGAGGCCGGTAAAACGGTCCTTAATATTATGAACACGAATATTGCTGAACTGGTGGAAGAACTGGATATGATCATCCGTTCACAGACCAGAGAGAAGGGGCAGGAATTCATGATTCATGTACATCGGATAGAAACAGAAGAAGTGGAAGCAGATAAATTACGTCTGAAGCAGATACTGCTGAACATTTTATCCAATGCAGTAAAATATACCCCAAAGGGCGGTAAGATAGTATTTGATATTACAGAAGTACCAAAGAAAAAGGGAAACTTTGCACAGTATCAGTTCCGGATCAGTGATAATGGACAGGGGATGGGTGAAGAGTATCTTAAGAATCTTTTTGACCCATTCAGCCGGGAAGTGCAAAGCACTGTTAATCCGGTTTCCGGAACGGGTCTTGGAATGCCAATTGCCAAGAGCCTGGTGGAGTTAATGGGTGGAAGCATTCATGTGAAGAGTAAGCTTGGAAAAGGAACTACTTTTGAGGTGATTTTGAATTTCCGGAAAATAAAGTACCAGGAGAAGGTTAACTGGTGGAAACTGCAGAAGATAAGCCAGGTACTGGTGGTTGATGATGAGAGTGAATCAAGAAGATATATTATGGATACGCTGCATCCGTTTGGGATTGATGTGCAGACAGCAGATTCCGGCAAAATGGCGGTTCATATGGCAGAACAGGCTGTGGAAGCCGGAAAAACAAAGACCTGGGATGTTGTAATTATAGACTGGAAGATGCCGGGAATGGATGGTGTTACTACAGCAGAAAAATTGCATCAGATTCTGGGAGAGAAAACAGTATTACTGCTTTTTGCCTATGATTGTAAGGAGATAGAAGAAGCAGCGGGTTATGCTGGAATTCAAAGTATTTTAAGCAAGCCGTTTTTTGTGACAAATTTTAAACGGTGCATCGAACAGGCAAGAAAAGAGCAGCAATTGCAGGGAAAAGGACAAGCAACAGAAAAAGAGAAAATGACATTAAAAGGAATGCGTTTTCTGATAGCAGATGATAATGATTTAAATGCAGAAATATTGGAAGAACTGTTAAAAATGGAAGGTGCAGACTGTGACCGGGCAGTAAATGGCAAGAAAGCAGTAGAAATGTTTGCAAGAGCGGAGGAAGGACGATATAATATTATTTTAATGGACATTAAGATGCCTGTTATGAATGGCTATGATGCAACGAAAGAAATCCGGAGACTTAAGAAGAAGGAAGCAGCGAAAATACCGATTTTTGCCATGACAGCCAATGCCTTTGCGGAAGATATCCGGACCTGTATGGAAGCAGGGATGGATGCACACATTGCCAAACCGGTGGATCTGGATTTATTAGAAGAAAACATCCGGATTTATATGCAGGCAAAAGCATAACAAAAGAAGAAGGGAACAGAAGAATGGGTATTTTTAAGAAACGTCTGACTGTAAATGAAGCAATCAATGCAGCGCATACTTCGGAAAATGCAATTATAATTGACTGCCGGGCAAAGGAAGATTACCAGAAAGGACATGTGGCAGGAACAAAGAATATTCCGCTGGACAAGATAACGGAAGACCGTATTTTGCGGAGATTCCCGGATAAGGAAAAATCTTTTTATATTATAGGAAGTTACAGCTACCGGTCCGAAAAGGCGGTAAAAGCATTTAAGAAATTAGGCTATAAGAATGCCATTTTCGGCGGTTATATGGAGGAACACCACGGAATTCTGGTGAAGTAAGCTTAATGATTAAAATTGTATAAAGTCTATAAAGAATAAGAAAAATGCAGAAAATGTTTGTGAAAAAACAGGAAATTTCTGCATTTTTTTAATACCAAAATATACAAATTGACGCAAGTGTACAAATTGCATAAAAAAACAACCAAAAAACTGGCAAAAATTGCAGAAGAATATGGAATATTTACACGAAAAAACAGCAAATGGTCAGACCTATTTTTGCAGGAAGAAAACGGTTGCGTTTGCATTTTTTTCTTGTTAGAATTTTAACGATTTAAAAATGCCTTAGAGCAGCAGAAGGAAGTGAGACAGATGGATGCTCTGGTAAATAGCCTGATGGAAGAATTGAACTGTGAAACGGTATTTACAATTCCGATTTTCGGAGGCATTCCCATTTATGAATCCGTAGTAGTAACCTGGATTATCATGGCAGTAGTTATTGTGCTGTGCATACTCCTGACCAGGAACTTAAGTGTGGAACATCCGGGACGCAGACAGATTATTCTGGAAACGGCTGTAAACGGGTTGAATAACTTCTTCCGGGATACCATAGGCGAGAATGGAAAGCAGTATATTCCTTATCTTATGACGGTGGCAATCTATATTGGAATTGCCAACTTAATCGGTCTGCTGGGATTTAAACCACCGACCAAGGATATGAATGTTACTGCAGCATTGTCCCTGATGAGTATCATATTGATTGAGATGGCGGGTATCCGCAGGAAAGGAACGAAGGGCTGGCTTAAGAGTTTTGCAGAGCCGATGCCGGTAGTACTTCCAATCAATATTCTGGAGGTCTTTATCAAACCATTGTCGCTGTGTATGCGACTTTTTGGAAATGTATTAGGTTCATTTGTCATTATGGAATTGCTGAAAATGGTAGTACCGGCAATTCTGCCAGCAGTATTTAGCTGTTATTTTGACATTTTTGACGGATTGATTCAGGCATATGTATTCGTATTTCTGACCGCATTGTTCGTCAAAGAAGCAACCGAATAGGGAAGAAAAAAACAAAAAGAGAAACAAAAAAGTAGAAAAGAAAAGGAGTGCATATTATGTCATCAACATTATTAGTAGCAATCGGAGCAGGTATCGCAGTATTAACAGGTATTGGAGCAGGACTTGGAATTGGAAAAGCAACATCATCCGCAGTAGATGCAATTGCAAGACAGCCGGAAGCAGAGAGCAAAATCAGCAAATCACTTCTTCTTGGATGTGCATTGGCAGAGGCAACTGCTATTTACGGATTCGTTATTGCATTGTTAATCATCCTCTTCTTAAAATAATAAAGAAAGATTATAGAAAGGCAGGTACGGGAAATGCTTAGCATTAATTTTTGGAATATTTTATGGACCGTTGTAAATCTGCTGGTATTATATGTAGTCTTTCGTAAATTTCTTTATCAGAGAGTCATGAATGTGATTGAGGCAAGAGAAGAAATGGTAAAGAAGCAGTTCGATGATGTAAAGAAAAGCGAAGAAGATGCCAGAAAATTAAAGGCAGATTATGAAGAACGCTTATCGGATGCAAGAACGGAGGCAGACCAGATTATTATTGATGCCAGAGCAAGAGCAGAAGAAGAACATGCACGCTCGGTAGAGAAGACCCGGGAAGAGACTGAGCATATGTTAGAAAAAGCCAAGGAAGATATTGCAAACGAGCAGGAAAAGGCACAGCAGGCAGCTCAGGCTGAGATTGCCAGACTGGCAGTCATCGCTGCACGGAAAATTATGAAAACAGGTGATGCTCATGACACAGGAAGCAGTAAATAACGCAAAGGTATTGTATCGGCTGGGTGCCACAAGACAGGAGGCAGATGAACTCCGGGAGCTTTATGAGCTTACACCGGAACTGCTTAAGGTTCTCACAAGTCCGGTGATTTCCATACATAAGAAGGATGCCGTGATAGAGAAGATTTATCAGGATGCCGGATTATCCAAGGTGCTTGTGAACTATACCAAGATGATGTGCAGACTGGGTTATATCGGAGAAATGGAGGATATCCTGGATGCATTTTATCTCTATTGGGACAGACAGAATCATATCCTGCGTGCAGAACTGACCTGTGCAGGCACACCACAGCCGGAAGAAGAAACAGAGGCAAGAAAGATTCTTGCAGAGAAATATCCCGACTGTGAGATTGTTCTGACAGAAAAGGAAGATGAGAATCTCTTAGGCGGATACATCATTAAGGTTCATCATAAAGAATATGACAGAAGCTATGAAGGCCGCTTACGTCAGTTGGAAAGAAAATTAACAGGGAGGTGAAGCCTGTGGGCGCAATTAGTGCTGCAGACATAATCTCGATTATCCAGAGCGAGATAGAAGAATTTGACTGGGATGAATCCAGTCGTGAGACCGGTTCCGTAATCTGGGTTGGTGATGGAATTGCAACCATTTACGGAATTGACCATGCAATGTATGGTGAAATTGTTGTATTTGATAACGGTGTCAAAGGAATGGTACAGGATATCAGACAGAATGAAATCGGTGTTATTTTATTCGGCCGTGATACCGGAATCAAAGAAGGAACCAAAGTGGTTCGTACCAGGAAAAAAGCCGGAATCCCGGTAGGGGAAGGCTTTGTTGGAAGAATTATCAATGCATTAGGTGAGCCGATTGATGGAAAGGGCGAGATTAAGGAAGATGATTATCATCCAATCGAAGAGGAAGCACCGGGCATTGTAGAACGTAAATCAGTAAATACACCAATGGAAACAGGAATCTTGTCCATTGACTCCATGTTCCCAATTGGTAGAGGACAGCGAGAGTTAATTATCGGAGACCGTCAGACCGGAAAGACCTCCATTGCAACAGATACCATCATTAACCAGAAAGGCAAAGGAGTAATCTGTATCTATGTTGCCATCGGACAGAAGGCGTCCAGTGTAGCAAAAATCGTATCTACACTGACCAAGCATGATGCAATGGATTATTCCATTGTGGTTTCCTCAACTGCAAGTAATCCTGCATCCATGCAGTACATCGCACCATATGCAGGAACTGCAATGGCAGAATACTTTATGCATCAGGGAAAAGATGTGTTAATCGTATATGATGATTTATCCAAACATGCGGTAGCATATCGTGCAATCTCTCTGCTGTTAGAGCGTTCTCCGGGACGTGAAGCTTATCCTGGTGACGTATTCTACTTACATTCCAGATTGTTAGAGCGTTCCAGTCGTTTAAGTGATGAATTGGGCGGAGGTTCCATTACCGCACTGCCAATCATTGAGACACAGGCAGGAGACGTATCCGCATATATTCCGACCAACGTCATTTCCATTACAGACGGACAGATTTTCTTAGAGAGTAACCTTTTCTTCTCAGGTATGCGTCCGGCAGTCAACGTTGGTTTGTCCGTATCCCGTGTCGGTGGTGCTGCACAGACCAAGGCAATGAAGAAGGCATCCGGAAGTATCCGTATCGACCTGGCACAGTATCGTGAGATGGAAGTATTTACCCAGTTTGCATCGGATCTTGATGATATGACCAAGGCACAGTTACAGCATGGAAAAGCATTGATGGAGCTTTTAAAACAGCCACTCTGCCATCCGCTTTCCCTGCATGAACAGGTAGAGACACTGTGTATGGCAAACCATGGTGTATTTGATAAAGTAGAAACAAAGAATGTAAAACAGTATCAGAATGAGATTCTTGAATATATGGATTTGAAGCATCCGGAAATCGGCAGGGAAATCGAAGAAACCAAAGTGCTTTCCGATGAACTGACCGATAAGATTGTTGCGGCTGCAAAAGAATTCGAAGACAGTAGAAATCAATAGGAATGAGCAGGTGTTGTTATGGCAAATGCAAAGGAAATTCAGGATCGGATGAAGAGTATCAATGATACATTGAAGATTACCAATGCAATGTATATGATTTCTTCTTCGAAGCTGAAGAAATCAAAGAAAATGCTTTCTGACACAGAACCTTATTTCTTTACCCTGCAGTCGGAAATGAGCAGAATCTTAAGACATCTTCCGGATATTGAGGACATTTATTTTAAGACCAACGAAGAGAAAAAGCCGGAAGAACGGATGGTAGGTTATATTGTTATTACGGCAGATAAGGGTCTGGCAGGCTCCTATAACCATAATGTATTAAAGCTTGCAGAGGAGCATTTGAAAGCACATAAAAATAACAAACTGTTTGTATTAGGTGAGTTAGGCCGTCACTATTTTGAACAGCGTGGAATTGAGATTGATAAGCAGTTCCACTATACCGTACAGAATCCGACACTGAACCGTGCAAGAAATATTGCAGAGGAACTTCTGGAACTGTACCGGAAAGAAGAGTTAGACGAAGTCTATATCATCTATACCAGCATGGTCAATGCGATTCAGGAGGAGACACAGATCAGACAACTGCTCCCACTGAAGAAAGCAAGTTTTAACGTGAAACTGCCTGCAGATATTCCGATGGAGGAACTGGCATTGAAACCATCTCCGGAGGCAGTGATGGATAGAATTGTACCGGATTATGTAGTTGGTTTCATCTATGGAGCGTTAGTTGAGTCTTATTCCTGCGAGCAGAACGCAAGAATGATGGCAATGGAGGCAGCAACCAAAAGTGCCAGAGATATGCTCCATGAACTTGATATCTTATATAATCGTGCAAGACAGGCAGCAATTACCCAGGAAATAACCGAGGTCATTGCAGGAGCGAAGGCTCAGAAACGGAAAAAGAGGCAGTGATAAGGAGGCTTTTTCATGAAGACAGGAAAAATTATACAGGTGTTAGGTCCGGTAGTGGATGTCTCATTTGAAGACGAAGAATTGCCGGCAATCAAAGACGCCCTTGAAGTGAAAAACGGCGATAAGAAGTGCATCATGGAAGTGGCACAGCATATCGGAAATCATACGGTACGTTGTATTATGTTAGCTTCCAGCGAAGGACTTTGCCGTGATATGGAAGTAACCGCTACAGGAAGCGGAATTAAAACTCCTGTCGGAGAGCAGACATTGGGAAGACTGTTCAACGTATTAGGAGAAGCAATCGATGGTGGCGAACCATTGAAGGATGCACCGGAATGGGTCATCCATCGTGAACCGCCGGCATTTGAAGACCAGAACCCGGCAGAGGAAATCTTAGAGACCGGTATTAAAGTTATCGACCTTTTAGCACCATATGCAAAAGGTGGTAAGATTGGATTGTTCGGTGGAGCCGGAGTAGGTAAAACCGTATTGATTCAGGAGTTAATCAGTAACATCGCAACAGAGCATGGTGGATATTCTATTTTCACCGGTGTTGGAGAGCGTTCCCGTGAGGGTAATGACCTCTGGACAGAGATGAAGGAATCCGGTGTATTAGAGAAGACTGCCTTAGTGTTCGGTCAGATGAACGAGCCGCCTGGAGCACGTATGCGTGTGGCTGAGACCGGACTTACCATGGCAGAATATTTCCGTGATGAGAAACACCAGAATGTGCTTCTTTTCATCGACAATATTTTCCGTTTCACACAGGCAGGTTCTGAGGTATCTGCATTGTTAGGACGTATGCCTTCCGCAGTAGGATATCAGCCGACACTGGCAACTGAAATGGGTGAATTGCAGGAGCGTATCGCATCTACAAAGAATGGTTCTGTTACATCTGTACAGGCAGTCTATGTACCGGCAGACGATTTAACTGACCCGGCACCGGCTACTACTTTCGCACATCTGGATGCGACCACCGTACTTTCCAGAAAGATTGTAGAGCAGGGTATTTATCCGGCAGTAGACCCGCTGGAATCTACATCCCGTATCTTAGAGGCAGACATCGTTGGAGAAGAACATTATCAGGTAGCCCGGAAAGTACAGGAGATTCTGCAGAAATACAAAGAGTTACAGGATATCATCGCAATTCTTGGTATGGAAGAGCTGGCAGATGAGGACAAGTTACTGGTATATCGTGCAAGAAAGATTCAGAAGTTCTTATCACAGCCGTTCCATGTAGCAGAGAACTTTACCGGCGTAAAGGGTGTTTACGTTCCATTATCTGAAACCATTCGAGGATTCAAGGCAATCATCGATGGTGATATGGATCAGTATCCGGAAAATGCATTCTTCAACGTAGGAACAGTAGAAGACGTTATCCGTAAAGCAGAAGAGATGGAACACCAGAATGCATAGGAGCTATCATCTTTAGAATAGAGGTACAGGTATGGCAGGAAATACATTTTATTTAAAAATAATTGCAGCAAACCGGGTATTCTATGCCGGCAGATGCCGTTCTCTGATTGTTCCGGAATATGACGGACAGAAAGAGATTTTAGCACACCATGAAGATATGGTCATTGCCATTGATGAGGGTGAAATGCGTTTTCAGCCGGAAGGTACTGCAAATTGGGAATACGCAGTAGTTGGCATGGGTTTTGTGGAAATCGTCAACAACCGTGTGACGCTTCTGGTAGAAACTGCAGAGCGTCCGGAAGAGATTGACGTTGCCCGTGCCAGAGAAGCAAAAGAACGTGCCGAGGAGCAGATGAGGCAGAAGCAGAGCATCCAGGAATACTATCATTCCAGAGCATCCTTATCCCGTGCCCTGACCCGGCTGAAGGCAACCAGCAAGTACCAGTAAGCAACAGAAAAGTCGAGATATGCTGTGATAGTGTTATAAATGAAGATATAATATAGATAGAACCGGAAATAGAATTTGAAATAGGATTATAGCAGGAAACCCGCAGATTATCTGTTTGAAAACAGGTGGTCTGCGGGTTTCTTGAGCTGCCGGTGGCAGGTTCTATAGGTATCAAATATTTATGTAATATAAAAGTTATTTCATGAGTGCAGTAACGTCCTCTAAAGGAAGATTACAAAGTTCTGCGATTTCCTTTACATCAAATTTTCTGGTATTCAATAGACGAAGGGCGGTATCGGTAGAAGCCTGCTTTAATCCTTGCTCAATCCCCTGTTCAACGCCTTGTTTTAATCCCTGCTCAACACCGGCGTCAAATTCAGCTTTTCTCAGTTTTTTCTCTTCTTCAACTTTATCATATTCAAAAATACTCATAGCAATTACCTCCGCCTGATTCTTCCTAAGAAAATCTGCCAGAATATTTTCCTGAATGCATTCGGTGACAGCCTTTTGCACGGCATCATCCAAAGGCATCTGTTCTGCAAAGGAACGAACCTTTGCAACATAAATGGAATATTCCTTTAATATCTGGAAATGGGACATTAACTCGGTGTTGTGTCCTGCGTTTACATTGAATGTAGTAACAATAAGTTCTAACGATGGATTGTCAGTTACATGATAAAAAGCATCTGACAAACGGCTGGTATAGCAGTCATCTATCGGTGTGCTTCCATTATAAAATACAATAAAATGGGGATTTGGAATTTTTTGTAGTGCAGAAGAATACAGGGATTTCTTATCCACAAGCTTCTGGTATTCCGCTGCGATGTAGAATAAATCCCGAAGCGGAATATTTGGATTCATTGTGGACTGATGCTCGTATAGATAGAGATTCATGTCCAGAATAAAAGCCAGATCGTTCTTCATTCCCATGTAAATGGCATTTTCCAGGGTTACAATTTCGAGGGCACCGGAATCCGTGTAATGACTGTTATTAATTGCATTGTAAAGGGATAATAGTGCTTCCTTATCCGAAAACAGCATCCGGAAAACAGTGTCCTTAAATTTGCGGTTCGCCACCGGTGTGCGTTTCGTTGTTTCATTTGCTTCATGTGCTTTTCCTGTCATAGGCAAGTCCTCCTTGTGTGTGGCAGGAGGATAAGCAGCAATAGAAAATAAATATCATATCCAGTGGCAAAAGATTATCTGCTATCGAATAATGGCAGTTATTTCCATACTGTATCGCTCCTGCTTTTTAGTTAAATAGTGAATCAAAAGCATAGATAGATACAGAAATGCGGGGTTCTATGCAGAACCGGATTTGAACTATAGAAAGTGCCATATAGATTGTATAATATATGCTTTTTCACATTTTAACATAGGAAGAAGGCAGGAGCAAGACGGAAAAATATGAAAAAAGTATTAGAAGTATAAAATCCGGTACAAGCACAATGATGAAAAAACCAGAAAATAAAGGGACTTACAGACTTTTTGATAAAAAAAACGTGTCGTTGAAACTATTATGGTACTTTGGTAAAATAATGTTAAACAGTTAGTACTAAATGTAATTTAAGCGAAAGGCGAAAAAGAAAATGGAACAAAAAATGGTATATCAGTCAATTGCAGATTTAAAGGAAATGAGAAAGATTTTGGGTTTAACAAAAGAAGTTGTAGCAGACAATATTGGATATAGTGTAAGAACTTTGGAACGAATAGAAGAAGAAAATATAGTTTCGACAGAAAGTATTGCAAAGAAGTTATGCCAGTTATATCAATTAAATTTTGAAGAGCATTTTTATAGGACTGATAAAAAAAATGACGATAAAGTAAAAGAACTTGAGATGCAGTTAGGAAAAAGACCTGAAAATCTTATTTACAAGGAGAATGAGTATTATTATTTATATGTCAGGAAAGTAGGCTTGCTTGGAGAGTGTATCGTAGGGAGAGTAACATATATAGCAAATTATAATCGTAATAAAGAAAGAAGAAAATTAGAAAAAGTTAGTCCGGAAAGAGTATTATATAAGGAACCACATATTAATATTATAAATACTGGCGATGAGTGGAAATATTGGCGCTTTAGTTTGAAAATTGGAAAAACATATAAGGTATTAGTTTCTAAAAAGTGTATGAAAGAGTGTTTGAATTGGTGTTTAAAGGAATATATTGTCAGACGAGATGAACTTATGATTGTGGATGGAATATCGGATTTGATATTTTTAACTTAATAGAAAAAATAATGAGGTGAAACAGATGAGTATAATGGAGGTATTAACATTATTGTTAGTTGTTTTTGAAGTGCTATCATATATAGATGGACATTACTATAAGAAATAACGATTTATCATTAGCAAAAAGGAAGGGCATCTGTGTACCGACCCCTAAAAGTTAGACCAAAAAATCTAACGATTGGAGGTCGGTATTT